>Ga0194047_10000040_pt1 | contig 98696 bp, 74 predicted proteins | sample JunL225m_MetaG_2_FD_160070 | JGI IMG/M metagenome (GOLD analysis project Ga0194047, IMG submission 160070) | Anoxic zone freshwater microbial communities from boreal shield lake in IISD Experimental Lakes Area, Ontario, Canada - Jun2016-L221-5m | ecosystem: Environmental > Aquatic > Freshwater... | reverse complement strand
GGTTGAGATTTCGGGGTAAGCCCGTTTGAGTTTGTTGCGAATTTCCGCTTCGGTATGGGCGCGGCGCGAAAGCATATTTAACGCGGACGATAAGGCGCGATGGTAAAGGTCGGCACTCTGTAGCTTTGCCACCGCGTCAGCGTCCAGAGATTTCCCAGCGATAAGACGCTGTTCAGCTGACAGTATAGCTGTTAGGCTAAAAGCATATGCCCCATCCAAAAATATATTGACCCGCTCCGGGTCGGTCTTCTGGATAACAACCGAAGTAATAGTGCCACTCCCTTGAAATTGAGGGCGTGGCGGTTTATTTGATTTGAACATATTGTTCCGGCTTTATAAAAAAATTGGGTTTCAAGCTACGAACCGTTAAAGTTCGCCTCTTAAAACCCAAAGGTAGTTTAAAATTCGAGGTCTTCGGCTTCATCTTCCGGTTCAGGGTCAATAACCGTCACACCATAGCCATTACCCGAAGGCAAAACACGGTCTGGGTTAGTTTGCTGCCGAATCTGGCTTTCTATCTCCTCCGCTACATCAGGGTTTTGCTTGAGATATTCTTTAGCATTCTCACGACCCTGACCAAGACGAGCATCGCCAAGATAGAAGAAAGCTCCACTCTTGCGAATAATGTTCATCTGGACACCGACATCAATCAGGTCGCCTTCCTTGCTGATACCGCTACCAAACATAATATCAAATTCAGCTTTGCGGAAGGGCGGTGCAACCTTGTTTTTTACTACCTTAACCCGCACATGGTTTCCAGTTTCTTCCTGTCCATTCTTAATTGCTTCTACTTTGCGAATATCCAGACGCACCGAAGCATAGAATTTGAGGGCGTTACCGCCAGTAGTAGTTTCAGGATTGCCAAACATCACCCCAATTTTGCTTCGCAATTGGTTAATAAAAATCAGGCAGGTACTACTTTTGCTGACAGCCGCCGTCAATTTACGCAACGCCTGTGACATCAGACGCGCCTGTAAACCGACATGCGAATCGCCCATATCGCCTTCAATTTCAGCGCGAGGGGTAAGCGCAGCCACGCTATCAATCACCACTACATCAATTGCGCCGCTACGTACCAACGTTTCGGCAATTTCCAACGCTTGCTCACCTGTGTCCGGCTGAGAAATATAGAGGTTTTCAAGGTCAACGCCACAATTACCCGCATATATAGGGTCAACCGCATGCTCTACGTCTATATATGCGCCAATCCCGCCCGTTTTCTGAGCTTCAGCTACAATGTGATAAGCCAGCGTAGTTTTACCGGAAGATTCAGGTCCGTATATTTCGATGATACGACCGCGCGGTATCCCGCCTACACCCAGCGCAATGTCGAGCGAGATTGAGCCGGAAGGAATAGCCTCAACCGCCATTTTAGCGCTGGCATCGCCCATTTTCATAATTGAGCCTTTACCAAAAGACCGCTCAATTTGAGTTATGGCAGTATCTATAGCTTTATCGCGCTCGCGCTCTGTTCCCTTTTCCGTAACGGTTTTTTCTTCCTTCTCCCCCGAGTTTTTAGAGCTACCTTTAGCCATATTTTTCTCGCTTTTTCACTTTCTGCCGGTTAAGGCTTTTTATTTGACACGGTTCAGCCTGAATATATACCAAATCGGAAGATTTGTTCTATTATTATATCAGGATTTTAGCCCATTTGTGCCAATTAGTCAATCTTTTTCTAATCTCCGCCGTTGTCCACAACATCAAAAGATAGAGACATCAGGGGCAATTTTAAACTTAAACCGGCATGATTAACATAAGAGAAGTAGCCGTTTTTCCGGTCAGTATCGTTGAAAAAATCGTCAATAACTTCTTTGAATAGCTTTTCGGCGCGTTTGATAAGGGCATCGGTATGGCTTGGAGTTGTGATAATAACAAAATCATCTCGCCCAGCATAACCAACAAAATCATCTTTATTACCTTTATCGCTCGCGGCATGCTTCAAAATATCGGCAATTTTCCGCAAGACGTGGTCGCCTTTCTGAAAAGAATAAACTTCATTATATGAGGTGAAGTTCTCAATATCGGCATAGATGATTGACCAAGGCTTATTTGATTTTGTGTGTTTCTGAATAGCCGCTTGCACCGCACGACTTCCCGGAAGCCCGGTTAGCTTGGAAAAATCGGTCTGATGGGCATGGTGCAACTGAGCGCGTACCCGAATCAACAATTCATCCGAGTTAAAGGGCTTGGTAATGTAGTCATCCGCGCCAGTTTCATAACCGGAACTACGGTCGTGAGTACCGCTACGGGCTGTCACCATAATTATTGGTATATGGCTATAAAAGGCTTCTCGCTGCATAAAGCGGCTGACTTCATAGCCGCTCATACCAGGAAGCATTAGGTCAAGTAAAACGAGGTCGGGCGGGTCAACTTGAATAGAGATAAGTGCATCTTCGCCACTATAGGCTTTATTCACCTCATAGCCTTCCGCTACAAGAGTTGCCTCCACCATATCGGTTATAAAAGGCTCATCGTCAACAACCAGAATCTTTGTCATGGGAACGTTCTCTCATTCTATGATTTGCAAAGCTTTTTTTTGGAGATAAAACAGTGTCCCATCAGTCCCTAATATTATAAATTAAATCGCCCGGTTTGCAACACACTATATCAGAACTACCAACACCCCTAAAAGAGTAACTAACGCTCCGAACAGTGAACTAATTGATGGAACTTGACCGTAGAAAGCCCAAGCAAAAAATACCCCCAATGTTACCTCTTGTGTTGCAATTACATTCACATAGGTAGCATTCAAACGCCGCAACCCGGCATTGTAAAGCGTATGCCCTAATCCTAATGGGACAATCCCTAACCCCAATAACGCCAGTGCCGGTCCCCACGAGTACAGTTTTAACCCATCTCCGAGGGAAAAACTCAGCAAAGCCACCGGAAACATCCATAACATGGCGAAACCGTACAACCCAAAAGCGTAGGATAAAAGCGAATAGTTATGCCTTTCGCGCCTACCTGCAATAGAGTATAAACCATAGGCAACCGCCGAAGCCAGCGCCATCGAATCTCCCAATAGCATTTCAGGCGTTAGCTTTGGCTCAAACCCCGCCAATATTCCAACCCCTAACGCCGCTATCGCCACCCCGCCCCAACGCCGCTTACTGATATGCTCTTTCAAGAAAATGGCTGAAAAAATAGCCACAAAAGCGGGTGAAGTATAAACCAGCGTTAGCGTATGCGCGGCAGTGGTAAGGCTCAGGCTGGCAATATAAAGCGCAAAGTGGGCAGCGGTTATCAGTCCATAAAGCGCGAAACGCGGCAGGCTCTTTCGCTTAATCCCAAATGACTCATGCGTAATTTTGAGCAGAGTAAAAATAAACAGAGTAGCAATAACCAATCGCCAGAAAGATTTCTCCATCGGAGGAACGGGATTGGCATATAACACCATTACCGCGCTAGTTCCAAAGAACCCAACCGCTACCAACGAATAGATTAATCCAAGCCGCTTTTCTTTCTGAGCTTCGCTATACTGCACCGCTTCTTGGACAAGCGACTCCGTTTCGTGTGCCATCGCCGCCCTAGACCGCACCTGCCGTTGTTCCCGCACCCGCCATCAACAAGCCAAGTTCCTCGCGAGTGACTTTATCCGCTTCAACAATAGCCACTACCCGCCCTTTATACATTACAGCGATGCGATCGGAAAGAGACATAATCTCGTCTAGTTCGCTACTGACCAATAGAACCGCCACACCAGCATCACGCTGTTCTATCAACCCATTATGGATAAATTCGATTGAGCCGACATCCAAACCACGAGTAGGCTGTACCGCAATCATCAGCTTATTCTTACGGCTGAACTCTCGACCCACCACGCATTTTTGCTGATTGCCGCCGCTAAGTGACCCACTGGGAGTTTGTACTGTAGGAGTACGCACGTCAAAGCGTTTCACCAACTCTAGCGCGTATTCATCTACCTTCTTTTCATTGATAGTTAGCCCGTTCGAGAAAGGTTTGCGATAATACGAACTCAGCACCATGTTGTAATCCACCCCAAACGAAAGCACCATCGCGAAACGTTGCCGGTCTTGCGGAATATAGCCTACGCCTGCTTCGGTAATTTTGCGAGCGCTAGAATGCAGCAAATCCATGCCGTTTAGCGTTGCGCTACCTCCGGTGGCATGTCGCAGATGCGTCAACGCTTCCACCAATTCAATCTGACCGTTCCCTTCAACTCCGGCTACTCCCAATATTTCACCAGCTCTAACGCTCAGAGTTGCGCCTTGCAAAATTGCCACACCGCGATCATCCAGAGCCTTTAAATCATGTACTGACAGTGCTTCTTCACCCGGATGTGACGGACCCTTATTAACCTGTAATACCACTTCCCGCCCAACCATCAAAGAGGCTAAACTGGCTTCAGTGGCTTTGGAAAGGTCATCCACACTACCCACCACCTTGCCGCCCCGCAACACTACTACCCGGTCGGCTATTTGCAGAACCTCCCTTAATTTGTGGCTGATAAATATAACCGATTTGCCCTGCTCGGTGAAATTGCGAATAATGTTTGCCAAATCATCCGCTTCCTGTGGGGTAAGTACCGAAGTCGGCTCATCCAGAATAAGGATATTGGCGTTGCGGTAAAAAGCCTTGACAATCTCAACCCGTTGTTGCATACCTACGGTCAAGTCGGCCACCAATATATGGGGATCTAATGCCAAGCCATAGCGTGCGCTCAACTCAGAGATGTTTTTAGAAGCAGTCTTGAGGTCTAAACGCCCACCCTCTTTGGTTATTTCATTGCCCAGTATAATATTCTCAGTGACGGTGAGGGTGGGAACGAGCATAAAATGTTGGTGTACCATGCCGATTCCGGCGCGGATTGCATCGTTAGGTCCGCTGAACTTTAGCGACTTACCATTCAGCAAAACCTCGCCCTCATCAGGGTGGTATAGTCCGTACAGAATATTCATCAGAGTGGATTTACCAGCTCCGTTTTCACCCAGAAAAGCCAGAACCTCGCCCCGCTGTAGCTTGAAATTTATATTATCATTTGCCAGAACACCCGGAAAGCGTTTGGTAATTCCGCGCACTTCAAGTACAGGGGGTTCTCCACTTTTATCAAGCTCCACCACTTATAATCCTCACAATCAGGTAAAAATTTCGGCGAACTAGCAGATATTTTAGCAGAACTACAGCCACTCGTCTAACTATGAGAACAATTAAACTACCGACTTCGCTTTTTTAGCACGTACAACTTTTGCAAACCATAATCACCAATCTGTGGAAGAAGTGCGCTGGTGCGATGCAACAAGCCACGATAATTGCGTTGCCCGTTTCGCACAAAGAAGGGGTAAATTGCCCATGTAAGCACATAGTAAGTGCTGCTAAAATGCTTAATGCGTTTAACCTCGAAATAAGGTTCAATAAAACGCAGAATTTCCGGCTCATCCAGATAACAGTTATGCCAAAGCGGGGACATCGCTTCCAGCCCTAATTTCTGGCGCAATCTATTCAATTTCTCAGAACTTTGTACGGTAACTTCTGAAATCATGAAAAGCCCGCCCGGTTTTAACACCCGGTGCGCTTCTAAAATCGCCGCTTTTTGATAAATCGGGCTACCCAGATTAATTAACGTGCGTTTGGTATAAACCTTATCAAAAGTGTTATCGGCAAAGTCCAGTTTCAGAAAATTGTTTACTTTGAAAAAAGCCGCCCCTTTAACATGTCCTGCCCTGCTCAGATTTAGATTGGCATGTTCAATCATACTAGGCGCATAATCAATGCCGGTAATCCGAATCTGGCGCATACGTGCCAATTGCAAAGTGGTATAGCCATTGGCGCAGCCGGCATCCAGCACCGTATCATCATCTTTGATATAGTGTGCTAGAACCACACCTTCACGTTCCAGCATAGTTTCATCTACCCAACTTGCGCTTGGAGACAAACCATACTTGCGCCCGCGCTGCTCCCAATGATGGCGAATCGGTTCCAAATCGCGCGGCAAGTCGGTTAAACGATAACTCGAGTTACCGCTATCAGCGCTGAGTTGCCTGCCGATAACCTGACGAGCAAATCCGGCACTTATATCATTTTTTTCAACGTGGGTAGGGGCTTCCTCAGAACTCATGCTTAATTTCCCGTAGCAAAACTAAAATCGCTTTACTTACTTCAAAATAATTCTGCTTGGCAGTACGTGTTGATGGGAATAATTATAACAGATTTACTACTTAATAAAAGGTTAAATAGCTGTCAGATTATATTTATTTTCTGACCGTCTATATAACCCATATTAGGCTTTGTTTTCTTCCATCAAATGGCGCAGGACATTCTTGAGAAGATTTAAATCACGGAGTGGCAGAGTATTGATACGTTCTGGATGCAGATACACGCGCAGTTCAGGGTCATTGATTTCCAAGCGGCTATTGTTATTGTTAATAGTACGATACCCTGCCATCTCCAACAACGCATCTTCGCTCAATCCAAAGTAATTAGCTATCTTCCCCAGTGTTGCGGGGTCAGGATGCCGGTATCCGCGCACTATATTGCCAAGAGTAGCTTCCCCAAGCCCCGCTGCAAGACTTGCGGCTCTCAACGATATATTGCGTTCGCGACATAGGCAGTCTAGATAAAAAGCGAGAGGTGATTGACTATTTCTTTTCCCATAAGAATCATCTTTAGATTTTCTTCTCACACAAATCTCCGAAGTAGCTAAGTGAATTCGTACTACAAAGAGCATTTCCCAAAGTTTAGCAGAAACCGAGGGGTTTGTAAATTTCGTTCAATTCATTTTTACTGTGCTATATAATACATTGAATGTTACTAATATAGATTTTAGAGATAAAATAGTACATGCTATATATAATCCATATGGAATCAAGCTATAATTATTATGGGACACTTTCAAGAGTAGTGGCACAGGAATATGTAGCCGAAGCGGAAAGAAATCGCGACTACGGTTAGCTCTCAGAGGTTCGCGTTCGCCATATAGCAAGCGTTATACGTTTTTCACCGCTATTTTGTATGCTATAATAGCCGGGTTCCTTCTTCATGAGCGCGTAAATTTAACTAATTGGAGCTACTATAAAATTGAAATTCCAGGATTTCCTGAGACTAACCTTGCTTGCTGCTATCTGGGGTGCTTCGTATATCTTTCTCAGAATCGCTTCGCCTGTGCTTGCTCCTGCCTTTCTAATCGAACTTCGGGTAGGGTTAGCGGGTATCGCGCTGGTGCTATACGCGATAGTAGCGCGTAAACATTTCAAGAGCGATGGTAAAATCCTACCCTTCTTTATCATAGGTGCGCTCAATTCCGCCATCCCTTTCACCCTCATCTCCACCGCCACAATTCACCTGACCGCCTCTTACGGCGCAGTCATCAACTCCACTACTCCGCTATTTACCGCGCTGGTGGCAGCAATCTGGCTGAAAGACTCTTTATCTTGGCTTAGGAGCTTAGGTCTTTTGATGGGTCTGGTAGGAGTAGTGGTACTAGTAGGACTTAGCCCACTGCCGCTCAACGAAGAAGTCATACTCTCAATCGCGCTTGCGCTGATTGCCAGCCTTTGCTTCGGGATTTCCGGCGTTTACATCAAACTAGCTCTAAGAAATACTACCTCGCTAACGCTTGCCACATGGCAACAACTGGCGGCAGGTATCTTGCTGCTTCCGATGGCAGCCACCGGAGTTCCTGCCTCTTTTCCCTCGTGGGAAGTGGTAGTGAGCGTGTTAGGGCTGGCGTTTCTTTCCACCTCGATAGGGTATCTGCTTTTCTTCCGACTCATCCAGAGCGTGGGTCCAACTCGTACCAGTGCCGTCACATTTCTGGTGCCAGTTTTCAGCATCGTATGGGGTATGATTTTCCTAAACGAGTCGGTGAGTCTAGGTATGCTGCTAGGCTTTGGGATAGTGCTGGCAAGCGTGGCGTTGGTAACAGAACTGAAATTCCGGCAACCAAAACATTTGTGAAGTTGACGGATACTATTTGGCTTAAACCTTTCAAACTAATCGAATTTTCTTTGTAGAATCTGTTCAGGAGGTTATATGAACCAAGATTTCACTCAAATTGAAGATAACGTTTTAGAATCGGTAGAAGGCAAAAAGCTCTCCGTAGCATTGGTAACCATGCCTTTTGCACAGTTTAGAAGACCTTCCCTGCAAATCGGCTTGCTAAAATCAATTGCAGAATCACAAGGCTTTCCAACCACCACTTTTCATTTAAACCTAGACTTCGCCAAACAAATCGGTTTAGAGCCTTATTACTGTATCAGTGAAGCCATCATCCCCGTAATGGGAGAGTGGCTATTTTCACTTGCCGCATTTGGGGATGACAGCCCTGACCAAAATGACACTTTCCCCGAAATATATTCAGCCATTGTAGCCGCAGTAACCTCTGAAGCAAACATAACAGTGGAGCGATTAGTGGAAATTCGGCGCATAGAAGCCCCGCGCTATATCGAAAAGTTGGTTGAAAATATACCTTGGCATAATTTTCAGGTAGTCGGCTTTACCGCTTCTTTTCAACAAAACTGTGCCTCCTTTGCCCTCGCACGCGCCCTAAAAATGCGCTACCCTGACATTACCCTGATTTTTGGAGGGGCAAATTTTGAAGGGGAAATGGGCATTGAATTGGTACGCGCCCTAGATTTTATTGATTACGCCGTGATAGGGGAGGGAGATAAGGCATTCCCGGAATTTTTACAGGCATTGCAAGAAGGCAAAGACCCGGCAAACATTCCAAGTGTGGTATGCAAACGCAACGGGCAAATTACCACCCCTAGAAGCCGTCCCCTTCTGCGGGAATTGGATGAGTTGCCCATCCCCGATTTCACCGAATATTTCGAACGTGCCAATACCCTCGAATTACTCACCGACAAGTTTTTAGGCGAGGTTTCGCTACCGTTTGAAAGTTCGCGGGGTTGCTGGTGGGGGTATAAGCACCATTGCTCCTTCTGCGGGCTGAATGGAACTGGAATTGATTATCGCAAGAAATCTATTGATCGGGTGTTATCCGAATTGACAGAATTGTCCGAGCGTTATCCTCACTCCTGTTTGGGGGCAACCGACAATGTGCTGGATTACAAGGAAGCCGACACTTACTTGAGCCGACTTGCTGCATTGCCTACCAAATTTAAATTGTTTTATGAGGTAAAAGCCAACCTCTCCAGAGGACAAATCAAGAAGTTTAAGGATGCGGGAATATTTCAAATCCAGCCCGGAATCGAATCCCTTAACAGCCATGTGCTGCAACTAATGCGAAAGGGGATTACCGGAATCCAGAATGTGAACACGCTGCGTTGGGCGAAATATTACCGCATACATGTGTCATGGCAAATTATCTGGGGATTCCCCGGAGAGACGGAGGAAGATTATCGTCAGCAAGCCGCGTTGATGTCAAAGCTGTTTTATTTAGAACCGCCTACAACATCAACTCGGATGTGGCTACAGCGTTTTAGCCCAAGCTACGCTGAGCCAGAGAATTTCCCGACCCGATTCATGCGCCCGGAAGCCAGTTATGCGTTGGTTTATCCCGAAACCATAGACCTCAACCGGATAGCTTACTTTTTTGATTACGAATTTGAGCAAGCCCTTCCCTTAAAAGCCTATGAGGAATTAAACAGGCTGGCGGAGCAGTGGCAGGTATCATGGCAAAATCCGCAAGAATTACCCAGCTTGAGATTCCGCATAAAAGCCGGAGAACTACAAGTTTTTGATAGGCGAGACCGCTCCAACCCACTAGAGTATAATTTTGACGAGTCCTATGCCCTGCTTTATCATGCTTGCAGCGAAAAGCCCCATTCTTCCCTATCCTTGAAAACAGGTCTGAGCCTTAAAGAAACAGATTCTCAAGTTAGGGCAAAGTTGCTGGAATTCTGTGAAAAAGGGCTGATGATACAGGATGGCAGCTTTTTCCTGAGCCTTGCGCTTCCGGTATCCGAAGCATCTGACATGCTGCTGGATAAAATTCTTCCGGTAGAGTTGAGGCAGAAAGTTTAGGCAACCCTCTGAAAAAAATTTGCAGCAGCCGAAACAGAGATTCCTTTACACAATCTTAACTTTTGTATCTTGAATCTTTGCTAAAATAACTTAGTGTGCTTAATTCCAACCTAATGATTTGTCGTTAGGCTTTTACCTCGGAAAAACACATTGAGCTTTCCAACGCTCTGTAAGCGGTTTTATTGATTTAAGTTATGAATTTACCGAATTCTATTCACATCGCGTAATTACTTCGACATTTTTCTACAATAGTTGTTCGCCAAAAGTTACTTTCTAGGGCAATAGCCCGAATTTGATAGAGTATTAAAGTTATTATTAACTTGCTTAAACCAATCATTTTACCTAATTGAAAGGAAACCTATTATGTCTGAACAATCTGCGGGCGAATTTCTGGAAAATATGGACAATGATGATACTCTGCGGAGCAAGGTTGTCTCTCTGGGTAGTAGCATTTCAGTGGACGATGTTGTTGCTTTAGCTGCCAAAAACGGCTATTCCTTCACTTCTGACGAATTTATCGCCGCTGGTTCCACCCGTATTGCTCCCGGCGCAGGCGGTGAACTTCCCGATGAGGCACTCGACCAAGTTGCTGGTGGTGGATCGGTTACTATAGCTTGGAAAGGCGCAAATATTCTTGGGCGAAACATCAACCCCGGCAACCTGAATCCGGGAGGTCTGGGAGGTCTAAGCGGTCATTAATCCGGCGCATTTGCGCTGATAGGTTTTTGTTTCTCGCAGGGGAATAGCCCATCCCTCTATGACTTTGAGGCTATTCCCTTCTTAATTGGCAAAATCCACATTCCTCCCTTGCAAGCAAAGCACACTCAGAAAATGGAAATCTATATCCTTCTTTCCCGATTCAGCCGAAAGAATCTGGTAATTTCCCGCGTTCTGTGCTACATATATCGGGTTAGGTAATGCGATTTCTTAAAGGGATAAAATATGCCTGCAACTACTGAGAATAAACCCGATAGAAAACATGTGCCAATTCCTCATGAGCAGTGGATTAGCATCCGGCGCTGGCCCGTAATTCTTGCGCTGCTGCTTACAGGGGGAATGTTCTATGTAATTTCGGACAAGCTGACCATTGGACCAAACTGGATACCCCTAGTTTCAGTAGTAGCGCTGCTTGTTCCGCTCACCGTGTCGCGATTACGTGGACACCAACACCTTACCCGCATTCTCGGCTTGGTAATAACCGGAGTCGTAACCCTTGCGCTAGTCGCCAGCGTGGTTTTGCTGATAACCTCACTTTTAGCCAAAAGCATCGAAGCTGCCAACTTGTTACGAGATGCGGCTTTGATTTGGAGCGCGAATGTAATGACCTTCGCGGTGTGGTACTGGGAAATTGATAGAGGCGGTCCCGCAGCACGACACTCCCATTGCGACACACGCCCGGATTTTCTTTTCCCCCAGATGAATATGCATAATGACGGTTGGGATAACTGGATACCAATGTTTATAGATTACATCTTTCTGGCGTTCAACCACAGCGCCGCTTTCAGCCCAACCGATACGGCAGTATTGAGCGCAAAGGCTAAAATATTGGTAATGACGCAAGCCTCCATTTCGCTGGTGGTGCTGGCAGTTCTAGCTTCCAGAGCAGTTAATATACTTTGACACAATCTTAACTAAGAATGATTACTATTTACTATTGACATCAAATTAGCCTATGCTATAATAGCCTCTGTAAGTGAATGATTGAACTAAACGCATTCCCCAAATGGGGTTAAATATCAATAGGAGGTTATAAGAATGTCACTAGTAGGTAAAGCTGCACCCGATTTCAATATGCCCAGCACCAAAGACCTTGAAACCCTTGCCGAAAATGTAAAGCTGTCCGATTATCGCGGCAAATGGCTGGTACTGTTCTACTATCCAATGGATTTTACCTTTGTATGCCCAACTGAAGTTACTGCTTTCAGCGAAAGAATCGCCGATTTCAAAGCCCTCAACGCAGAAATAGTAGGCGTTAGCACCGATAGCAAGTACACCCACAAAGCTTGGATTGAAACCGCCCCTGCTAACAACGGCATCGGCTTAATCAAATACCCGCTCGCCGCCGACCAAACCTTGCGCGTCAGCCGCGATTACGGTGTGCTAATCGAAGAACAGGGTGTGTCATTGCGCGGTTTGTTCCTGATTGACCCGGATGGCACGGTGCAATACGAAGTAGTACATAACCTGAGCGTAGGTCGCAACGTGGATGAAATCCTGCGTGTGTTGGAAGCACTCCAAACCGGCGAAAGTTGCGGAGCAAACTGGAAGCCCGGTCAAAAAACCATACATTAAAGCATCTAAAAAGGGGCGTTTGTCGCGCCCCTCTTTGTATATCTTTATCTGTTTATGGGCTTATCAAGCCTCGGTTTGTTCTTCCATTTTCTTGCGTAGAGAGAGCGGGCGCATATCCGTCCACACCTCTTTGATATAATCGAAACATTCTTGTTTAGTACCTGATTTCCCGACATCATTCCAGCCTAAAGCATTTTCACGATAAGCAGGCCAAATAGAATACTGCTCCTCATGGTTCATTACTACTTTATATATAGTGTTATCTTCACGGTCTTCCCTATTCATCACAAACTCCTTCGTCCATATAAGATTCGATTAGAAATATTTTTTATGTTGTGTACCTCAAAACAGCGTTTGTAGTACACTCAATTTATCTTACCAGAAATTCGCGCCAGTGAAAATTGCGTTATATATTACAGTATTTGATGAATCTATATGTCTATTTGAACAAGTATTCATATAGTTGTATAATAATGCTATCATTTAAAACCATTAGTGTCGTTAATTTATGGAGGTAAAAGATGACCGAGAAGCCCGAAACGCTGAAGAGTTTGAAAAACGCAGTAGTTGAACCCCACGGGCATGACCACGATGATGAACATGACCTGAATCTAGCGCATAATCATGATTCGCATGAACATAACCACGACGAACACGACCACTCACATGACCTGAATCTAGCGCATAATCATGATTCGCATGAACATAACCACGACGAACACGACCATTCACATGACCTGAATCTGGAGCATGACCATGATTCGCATGAGCATAACCACGACGAACACGACCACTCACATGACCATAACAAAGGCTTTTTCGGACGCATTTTTGGTGGTCTGGTGCATAGCCACGCGCATGAGGGCGAGGGCGGTCCGGCGCGGTACATGCAGGAAAGCAAGCGCGGAATCTGGGCTATCAAAATCTCGCTGGGCGGACTAGCTCTAACCGCTCTTTTTCAGGTAGTAATAGTCATTATAAGCGGTAGCGCGGCGTTACTTGCAGATACAATTCACAATTTTGCCGATGCGCTTACCGCCATTCCACTGTGGATTGCCTTTGTAATAGGTCGCCGTGAGGCAAACCGCCGCTATACATACGGCTACGGACGCGCCGAAGACCTTGCGGGTCTGTTCGTAGTGCTGATAATTTTCATCAGCGTATTGATTGCGCTTTACGAGTCAATAAATCGGATAATCAACCCGCAACCTATAACCAATATCGGTTGGGTGATGGCAGCAGCAATCATTGGCTTTGTGGGCAATGAAGCGGTGGCATTCTTCCGCATCAGTATAGGGCGCGAAATCAATAGCGCAGCGCTAATCGCCGATGGGCAACATGCGCGTGCCGATGGTTTAACCAGCCTTGCGGTGTTGGGAGGAGCGGTGGGCGTTTTGTTGGGCTTCCCTTTGGCAGACCCCATAGTAGGTTTGCTGATTACTGGAGCAATTATCCTGATTTTGAAAGATTCGGCTAAAGCAATGTACCATCGTGTGATGGATGCGATTGATCCCGCCATTCTGGATAAAATCGAGCGCGAGGCGAAAGCGGTAGAAGGGGTACGCCTAGTAGATAATGTACGGGCGCGTTGGCACGGACATAAAATATTCGCCGAACTTTCGATTGAAGTGGAAGGGACATTAACCACATCTGCCAGCCACGATATTGGCGAGGAAGTGCGCCATCGCCTGTGGCATAGTGTAACCACGCTGGAAGATGCAGTGGTGCATGTTGACCCGTACATTGATGGCACAAATAGCCACCACGATTCAACCGCCCATCACCTACGCACCAACAGTGCAGACAAATAAAAAAAGGCGGGTTACTCCAAGCTAAAGAAGTAACCCGCTGCAATTATTCAAATGACAGGGAAATTAACCCACTACTTCAATATTGTCCAGACCACCATAAGCGGAATACCACGGTTTTCCACCCTTCGCAAGCACTTCATTAAGCGCTTGGATGTTCTTAACGCCTCGATCCAGCAACCATTCTTCCAGAGCAGCGCCACCCTTCTCACCGAAAACTGGAACGCCCTCTTTCCAAGTTGCACGTCCACACAACACACCACTATAGCCCACGCCTGCTTCGGCAGCGAGTTCTAGGCTCTCGCGGAACACATCATCGTCCACACCTGCGCTCAGGTAAATGAAAGGTTTTTTGGTAACTGCGGCGGAGGAATGGAAAAATCCCAGCGCAGCTTTCTTGTCGTAAGCAGCTTCTCCACCTTTGAAAGCGCGGCTACCAGCCAAAAATTCCACGTTGAAGGGGATTTCTACCTTCAGAATGTCCACGCCATATCGGTCTTTAGAAAATTCTTCCATGTAGGCAGTGACATACTGCGGTTTTATCTTGGCGAACTCCAGACCCTTCTCATCATAATTATCGTCATAAGCAAGCGGCTCAAGGAAGAAGGGTACATCTAATGCCGTACATTCCGCACCAATACGCTCGATGAAAGCCGTTTTCACGGAATTAATACTCTCAGAGTCAAAGGGATTGTAATACAGCAGGATTTTGACCGCATCTGCGCCAGCTTCGAGCAACCGACGAGCGCTCCACTCCGGCAACAGGTCGGGCAAGCGACCCTTTACACCGACATCGTAGCCGGTTTTCTCATAAGCCAGCAAAACGCCGGTACCGGGGGCGCGTGCTTCCAACGAAGGCAAGCCGTATTCTGGATCCATCAGGATGGCACTAGAATAGGGAGTTAATACCTTAGTAACAATAGTTTTAAACTCGGTAAGAACATCGTCAGAAACAGCAGAGCCTCGCGCCTTTTCAATGCTCTTTTTCAACGAACCACGCTGATCCATAGCGGCGGCAGCTATGATACCATTATTATCACTGCAATTCTGGATATGGGTAAATTTACCCTTTGTCATTTTTACTTTACTCATGAAACCCCTCTTCACAAATTATTTGGTTAGTTCAAGCGGTTGATGCAGAGTATTAAGCCTTTGAGTCAAAGCTTCTTTCACATGTTTATATTCTAGCACTTTGAAACAAAGAATGCCAATTTATTAGTATTAAATGCACAAAATTTCAGTTCATTTTTAGTTAGGATTTAAAAAAGCAAGGAGCATAAACCCCTTGCCAGAATTTGATTATATTCTCTTGAGATTAGCGGCGATTGGAGGAACGCCGCGCTAACGCATCGGCAGTTACCGCTAAAATCAGAACGACTCCTTCAATTACGTTCTTTATACTCTGTTCCTGATCTTGCAGGGTCAAACCGTTTTCAAGGCTGCCAATTACCAGCGCACCCAATACAACTGCCCAGATTGAGCCGCGACCACCGAACAGACTAACCCCACCGATTACAGCTGCCGCAATAGCCCTTAGTAGTAGGGTAGAATCAATTTGGGATGCCGCAGCGGTGCTACGCGATAGAAGCATGATTCCAGCAAAAGCCGCCAGCGTTGAAGCCAACGCGAAGATGGAAAGTTTCATTAAAGTGGTATTGATACCGGCGCGGCGAGCCGCTTCGCTGTTACCGCCCACTGCATAAAGATGTCGCCCATAGGTAGTTCTCGTCAGCAATATCCAAAAGGTCACAACCAGCCCGACCCAAATTAAACCCGCAATAGGCACACCATTATAGGATTGGAGCAACCAGATAACAGCAACCGGCACTATCACCGTCAAACTAAACTGAATGCCTAGGCGCAAAGGGGTTTTGGTTTTCAAACCAATTGCTGCACGACGGCGCTGTTCCAAAAGTACAAAGGCTATATATAAGCCGATACCAACTAAAGGAACGAGCCAGCCAAATAGATTATCCATATAGTTAGGGGCAAGGTCGCGGAGAATCGGGTCGCGCACCGTTAGAGTGGTTTGGCGACCCAATACCAACAACAAGATGCCGGCATAGAAAATAGAACCGGCTAGAGTTACTATAAAAGATGGGACTCGTAGTACCGCGATAAAGAAGCCATTGACCAACCCGATAGCAGCACCCGCTACCAGACCGACCAGAATAGCCGCCCACCCGTTCCATTCCTGATAAACCGACAGCACCGCTGTAATAGCGCCGCAAGTCTGTGAAACCGCCGCCAAACTCAGGTCGATTTCCCCGAGCAATAGCACCAAAACCGCCGCGATACCGATAATACCAACCGAGACCACCTGTTGTAGCAGGTTCGAAATGTTGCGTGGGTCCAGAAATATTCCATTGGTGCTGATCTGGAAAAAAACCACTATAATGAGTAAGGTAACTAGTACAGGTAGAAAGCCTAAATCTTGGCGCAACAATGTTTTTATGCTAAAATTTTCCGCCGGTGGAGGTGGTACTGTTCCAGCAAGACCGGGTAATTTTTCTACTACAAAGTTTTTGGTTTTGAGTTCGTTACTCATGGCTATACCTCTGCCTCCGTACCTGCCGGAATTTCACCGAATTCGGCTCCAGTAATTGCTCCCACCACTTTTTCAGGAGTTGTACTTTTAATATCAAAGGTGGCAGAACGCCGTCCTAAGCGCATTACAATCGCCCGATCTACTACTTCAAATACATCATGGAGGTTGTGCGAAATAACCACTACCGCCAGACCTTGCTCACGCAAGCGACGAATCAATTGCAAGACCTGTTTGGTTTGAGCGACACCAAGCGCAGCGGTAGGCTCGTCCAACAAAACCACTTTGGGTTTGCGTAGAATGGTTTTGGCTACTGCGATAGATTGGCGCTGCCCGCCGGAGAGAGCGGCTACAGGCACGCGCACTGAGGGGATTTTCACATCCAACGAACGCAACACATTAAGGGTAAGCCGTTCCATCTCTACTTCATTAAGAGTACCCATCAGCAATTCTTCGCGACCGAGCCAAAGGTTAGCCACTACGTCGAGATTATCGCAAAGGGCGAGGTCTTGGTACACCGTTTCAATCCCTAGGCGGTTGGCATCTTGAGGAGAAGTTATATGAACACTTTCTCCTTCTATAAAATAGTCCCCAGAATCCGGTATATAGACCCCGGAAATTACTTTGATGAGGGTGGATTTGCCAGCGCCGTTGTCACCAACAAGCCCAACCACCTCCCCAGCATATGCTTCAAAATCTACATTCATCAGCGCACGCACCGCGCCGAAGGTTTTATTTATGCCTTTTAGCTGCAAGCGCGGTACCCCAATACCAGCAGTTTTGGCAGTTACTTTCTCACTCATTCCTGTTTCTCATCTTCTACCCCTAGAGGAGTGTTTCTGGACGGTTGGTTATAGACAAATCCGAAAGCAGTCAGACTTACACTCGGAATGTACAACTATATTTATAAGCGTTAAGACTTAGACGCTCTGATTTTCCTCAACGTTGCGTTGAAAAAATATGCCAACCTGATAAAGTGAAATATTTCTGAAGTTCTTTAGTACGTTGTTCGGTACATGGAGCAGACATAAAACACCCCTGCAAGCAGGATACGCACGCTGTTTAACTCAGGATGGCATAGGTGTGAACAGACTCGGATAAAAATTGCCCCCACTCTTGTGGGAATGGGGGCAAAAGTTTGCCGGGATTAGCAGATACCACCGGTACCAGCGGGAAGACCTTTGCAGGCATTTTCTTTCTTGACAAAACCGTCTTTGAACACAGTGGAGACAATGTTGTCTTTAGTCACGGTTACGGGAACTGCTAGAACAGACGATATATCTACGCCACCTTTGGTCTTGGTTTTACCGTTTATAATGCTACCGGGGTCTGTACCAGCAGCGAGAGCGGCTACCAACTGACCGGTCGCTTTGGCTTCCAGCGGTATAGCTTTGTAAACAGTCATACCTTGGTCTCCGGTGATGATATTCTTGATACCATCATCAGAAGCATCCTGACCGGTAACAGGCACTTTGCCATTCAACTTCTGGGCACGCAGCGCGGCGATAACGGTGTTAGCCATACCGTCGTTAGCAACATAAGCAATCTGGAGGTCGTTCTTCTGAGCGGTCAAAACGCCTTCCATCAAGGTTTGGGCTTTGGCATTGTCCCAATCCGGGGTGTACTGATCGTAAACCATGGTCAAGTCGCCGCTGTCAACCAGAGGTTTCAGCTTATTGAGAGCGCCTTGGCGGAAGAGCAGCGCGTTGTTGTCGGTCTGACCGCCGTTAATCATTGCCAGTTTCGCGCCCTTTTTCAGACCATAGTTACCGGCTTTGTATTGGTCAGCCAGCCACTGACCCTGCAATTCGCCTACCTTCACATTGTCGAAGGAGACATAGTAAGCAGAATCATTGTCTTGGATTAAGCGGTCGTAAGCGATAACCGGCACTTTAGCAGCTTTAGCTTTCTGCACGATGGCGGAAGCTTTATCACCGTCAACAGCGCCCACTACCAGAATGCAAGCCCCCTTGGTCAGAGCAGCCTCAGCCTGGTTCTGCTGTGTGTCGGCATTTTTACTAGCGTTGGAATACTGAACGGTAGCGCCGGGGATTGCGGCAGCAATTTCCGACTGAAGCAATGGGCGGTCTAAGGCATCCCAGCGGAACGAAGTGTCGGTTTCAGGTAGTAAAATTGCAACGTTCTTGCAGCCTTTAGCCGCAGAGAAGTCGGCTTTTGCGGCGACAGCAGTAGTAGCTCCAACAGCGGTGGTTGCAGATGCCGTAGTAGCAGCCGGTACAGGGGTAGCAGTGTTGTCACTTTTGTAACAATGATTGCAGCAAGTTAGCTTAGATTTGTAGTAGCAGCCGGTACAGGGGTAGCAGTGTTGTCACCGCAAGCACCCAGCATCATGGCAGAACCCATCACAACTGCCAATCCAAGACCAAACTTTTTGTACAGGGACTTGGTAAGTTTCATCCTTGCCTCCTTGGTAGATAAGTGAACAGCATTGTTACGCTTCTTAAGGATTAGGGCGTGCAACAAAGTCGGAAATATGCAAACTTAAGACGATGATGTAGAAAAACCGTTGGATTTCCGGGCAAAGTCATATCCGCCCATTTATTCCCAAAAAAAACTGGGAATGGAATTGATTTGAACTGCTAACCATGCTAAAAACATGGGATTTTATCATTGCAGCCTTTGTTATAACCTATGCGATTTACGAGAGATTGGTCTGTTGTGTTGAATGGTGTAGTTTATTACGAGTCAACTAGCAGAATCATAAATCATTTTGATTTATTTGTCAATAGGTTCTTTCTATAAATCAATTTGATTTATTATTGGCAAACATATTGCAAATTTTGTAAAAAGATTCTATCCTTTACAGGATAGTAACTTTCCCAACCAATAAAGTAAAATTAATACAGCAAATTGCTCGCAAGTTTGGTTAATTAATAACTGATTATGACCCGTATAACTCAACGTGTAAATAGTAAGCGCATTGGATTAATCGGAGGCAACATGCCGGGAGGCACAAATCTACCGCGCATTCGGGACTACAATCAAGGGGTAGTGTTAGAAGCAATTCGGCTTGGTGACGGAATTAGCCGGGTTAAGATTGCAGAGGATACCGGGCTGACTGCCCAGACCGTTTCTAACATTGTGCGGCGTTTGCTGGAAGAAGGGCTAGTAGTAGAAGCTGGGGTTGACCCCTCCGGGCGCAAACCTCGCGTTAAGTTGCGCATCAATCCTGAAACGCGCTATGCAGTGGGCGTGTTAATGGATCGGGACGGGATTTCGCTGGCATTGTTGGCGTTGGATGGAAGCGTGGTGGCAAGTTCCTTCCAACCGTTGACTGTTCCCGTATATGAAACAGACGCGATTATTGATATGGTGGCACGCTGTATCCGCGAAATGATCGAAAATGCGCGGATTCCTGAGCATAAAATATTGGGAGTAGGGGTAGGCTGGCCCGGAGCAATGGATCACGAGCGGGGTATTGTATATGAGCCGCTGGATTTATTCGGGCAGAATTGGAAAGAACTAAACCTGAAAGAGGCGCTGGAAGAACGCACTGGTTTGCGGGTACTGGTAGATAACGATGCTACCGCTGCCGCTATAGGCGAGCATTGGGTGGGCGGCGCACAAAACGCCACAAATTACGCCTACATTTTTATGGGCGCAGGCATAGGCGCAGGTATTTTCATCCAAGATCAAATTTACCGGGGCGATACCACTAACGCCGGAGAGTTCGGGCATATTGCTATAAACTTTGAGGGTCCGCTATGCTTTTGTGGTAATCGGGGCTGTCTGGAAACTTACTGCTCCCCGGCAGCAATGGTAGCAAAGATTAATATGCTGCTGGACGAAAACAAGCCTAGTTTGTTGAGCGTACGCAAAGGTAAAATTGATTTTGAGACAGTGACCAACGCCGCGCTCGAAGGCGATGAACTGGCGCTTTCGGTAGTAAAGGAAGCGGCGCGTATTCTAGCGGCGGGTATCGTCAGTCTGGTAAACTTATTGGACATTCGGCTGGTGATTCTGGGAGGCAACAAATTGCACTCGCTCCGTCACCTCTATCAAAACGAGGTGGACAAAGCCTTGAACGAGCGGTTAATCACCCGCAATGTGAAGCCGGTAACAGTGGAGCTTTCAATGGCAGGCGAATTTGCCGGAGCAGTAGGCGCGGCAGCACTGGTACTACACGAAATCTATACCCCCCGTTTGGCAGGATTGAGTCTTTCCTCCTGATAAAAAGAGCGCCCCCCCTTGCCTATTTACTCGGCTTGCTTTGCCGTTGGTACGCAAAAAGCCCGTCCTTAATCTGATAAATAGCGAAATCGGTCAGGTCAGTGTCTCCGTTTGCATCGAAACTCCACCGCCCCAACACCCCCTCAAAGTTTTTGGTAGCAGCGATAGCATTCAGAATCGCCTTCCGATCTTTTTTCCCCGCATTCTTGATAGCATTCAACGCCACCGACATCACCTCGTAGCCGTGCAAAGTGTAGTTAGTAGGCGTGCCGAAACGAGCGCGATAGCGTTTGAGGAAATCCTGACCTTTGGTGGGTAACAAATTTTCCGGCACGCCGCTGATAGAGCTATAGGTTGCCACCTCACCCGCAACACCGGCGCTTTTAAGGAATGCTGGGTTATTGAAACCATCGCCGCCCATAAAGGGAACGGTCACTCCGGCAGCGCGTACATCTGCCAACAAACGACCGGGTTGGTTTTGGGCTGTTCCGCCAAAGAAAACCATGTCCGGCTTGGCATCGCGAATCTTACGAGCAAGGTTGCGGTAATCGGCAGCGCGTTCCTGAACTGTAGAGCGTCCCACGATAGAAATACCATATTTGGAGGCTTCACGCTCCACCGAATCGGTTAGACCCTTGCCGTAAACAAAAAGGTCTGGTTCGCTGACCAAATACAACCGCTTTACCTTGAATTCTTCACGAGCGAACAGCACAATTGCAGGTCCCTGCCAATCATCACGCGCCACCACTCGGAAATAATTACGGGTTTTGGTAGGATAAAAATTATCCGGTTCCCCTGTTTTGGTGATGCCATCAACCGCCAACGTCAAGCCGGGGTAGGTATTGGAGGGGCTAATAATCGGCAACCCGGCGCGGTTAAGAATCGGAATAGCCACCTGCGCCGCCCCGCTATTATAAGGACCAAGAAAAACCATCGCGTCCGGGTCATTAGCGGCTTGGGTAGCATTGGCTTTCTCGGTGGTTTCGTCCCATTGCCCACGTTGCGCGGTGGCATCATCAAGGCTCACGAAATCAATCTTGAACCCGTTGATAGTCTTGTCAGGTCCGGCAACATCTTCCAACGCCATTTGCATAGCGTTAGTCAGAGTCAAGCTCTGTTCTTTGCTGCTACCCGTAAGTGGCAAACTGGAATAGATACGAATAGTTCCGCTATTTTGCTGGACAAGCGCATAATTTACGGCAACATCCGGCGCAAGCACAGCGTCAACCCGCTGCGAGGAGGTGGTAGCGTTACCGACCGCTGCACCACAACCCTGCAACCCTAGCAATAGCAAAAATAGCAGAGAAAGTTTTTTCAGATTTTTCATTTCCATCAATTCCTCCGCTCCCTTAAAATTCCCTGCGCCAAACCAGCAAACCAGCTGCCGCCAACGCCAGCGCCGCCGGATAGATAATCCAAGCAAGCTGAGTGGCAAAACTCAAACCGTCAGTACCTTGCTGACTACGCTTGCGGTAATCTTGAATATTGAGGTCGCGTTCCTTGTTCAAGCTATCAGCCATAAAGGCATAGGCTTTCGCCCCGTCTCCGGAACGCAGCGTAAGCGCATCATCAATTTTGCCAGATATTACCAATGGGCTAAACCGATTTTGCATATTTAGCCAGTCGCGATAGGCTTTGATAAACTGATTCAGGTTGTTGGAACTATAAGAGGCAGGCAATTCGCGACACAACTGGGCAATATTCCCCTCGAAATTATAATTGGTACGTGAAGTAGCAGAAGCGGGGCAATCCTGCAATTGCGCAGGGTCAACCAACAACGTACCGTCCTTTGTACGCAGCGAAAGCAGCAATTCCAGCCGCGTTTTCAAATCTTGATTATAAATCTCGTCACGCACACCCGTCCCAAGCCCGGTTTGCCCCACTAATTGCTTGCCGCTGATAACCCATTGCACCTGATCTGCCGAAGCATCGGTAATATAAGTCAGCGAGTCGCTGAGAAGCGCGGTGCGGTTGTAGGTAGCTACCACTTGCGTCAGGTCTCGGCGACTGTTGGACAACACCGACCAAAGAAAAGCCGAATATATCAACACGATTACCAGAGCCAAATTGAGCAACGGCACAAATACACGCTTTACCCTGAAGGTAAGCCACAAGTTTGTTACCAATAACGTAGCGCCAAAAAGGACGGTAGCCGCCGCCGCCAAATATTGTTGCAATTCGGCAGAATAAACCGCGCTGCTTTCGGCTTCTTCAAGGCGCGATTGGTGGATGCTACGCAAGAAGTATAGACTGGCAAAAATCGGTTCGTAATTATCATTTTGTCCATTCAGAAAAGCTTGAATCGCGGTGGTAAGGTCGCCCTTATCGGTTAAGGCACGCGCTTGAGCCAACGCATCCTGCAAACGCCCGTAGCGACTGCTAATATAGAGCAACGCTTTGGAGGCATCTGGCTTAATATCGTTACTGTAATTGCTAAGAGCGTTGTAACCGCGCTGCAAAGCAAGGTCAAAAGCGGCACGCTGCTCTTCGATTTTGGTGAGAATGACCTGTTTGTTGGTAGCAGGAGCGAGCGCACCGGGAGCAACGCTGGTAGCTTTGCCTTGATCCGCCAGAATATATTCGCCAGTATTCTCCACTTCACCCGCAAGTAATTGAGTAGCATCATTGGTAGCATTGATGCTCGGCACTGCAATTGAGGCTATTTCGTTGAAAGTAGAGATGCGGGCGGTGGTCGCGCTGATTACCGCCAGAAAAGCGACAACTGCCAGCGCCGCGCAAGCTCCCATAAACCATAGAATCTGGCGGCGCAGCGTCCGATTGCGCTTTTGGGCAAGGTGAAGGGACGCTGCCCCGCCGGGTACCTGAGATACATTGACAGCCAAGCTCTGTCCTCCTGAATTTCGACAGGTAATAAACACGAAAGCGGAGAAAGCTTTCAGGGCTTTTGCAATATGCAATTTATCTCAAGCAAAAGCCCAATTCAAACTTGCTCCAAACTAACCCATATTATAAAGCATTTCAGGAAGGAACGATGGCAACACGGCTATAGTTAGTGGGGTCAAACTTGACTTGAATAATCGCACCACTGGTATATTTCGCCTGTGAAGCGTAAGTAACGAGCGCAAAGGACTCGGATTGAAAAGATGGTTGCCCAAACGGTTGTACTTCCAACGAAAAAATCTTTGGAGAAGTGCCGTCCGGCAAAGGCGCACCGTAGTCGCGCACGCCCAGAATACGAGCGGTGGCAGGCTGTCCGCTCTGGAAGAGCGTGGCACTGTTCGTAACACTATAATACGCGCTACTTTTAGCTTTGTGGCAGGCTGTCCGCTCTGGAAGAGCGTGGCACTGAGGGCGTTCTGCTGCATTACAATCTGCTGAAGTTCGGGGGGAATCTGACTAAGAGCAGCCATTTGCATGCCGCCCATACCACCGCTTAAAATCGCGCTCAAAGCTACTTTGCTGGTATCATTCGGATCATATTTCACTTCGACCATCTGCCCCGGCTGCACCTGCGCCAACTGAATCATCGGCACAACCTTGCGTGCTTCCGCCTGAAAAGGGGGACGATCTGATGGCATAACCTGAATAGTCATACCGATTTCGGGTTGCTCGTTAATATACATTCCGGTTTGCCAAACTTTAACAATCGTACCGTTCGCGGTCAATCCGGTATTTAAAAGTTAGCGACTTCGCATTCCACGACGTACAATTGGTATAAATACAATTAGGATTATAGCGATTGGCAATGCAACAGAAAGCCCGATAATTATGCCAATATTATTCATAGACATAAATCAATACTCCTAAGTTAAAATTAGGTGACACAACGTTACAAGCACACTTGCTAAATCATAACTCTAAACAGCCAAAGCGCGTGTTAAACAGGTCACACCGACAATAAAAACGCCACCCGTAAGAAAATGAGTGAAGTTCCTACCGAAATTTCTTGAGTTTTTATATCTAATTTCAAATAAGCAGATAAAGCATCTTGACAGCCTGAACAGGTGGCATTATAATAAAGTTATGACGCAGTGCGTCATAGAGGCGCTTCTGCTCCAACCTCATAAAATATTATTTAGAAGGAGACAATGCTATGGCGGATGACATTAAGATTAAAGTAAAAGATGCTGAAGTTGACGCTCTCGAAGAGCTTGACACTGAAGTAGGCGGTTCTTCCGGTTTGTTCGGAGTCAATGTTGGCAAAACCGTACTCAATCTCGTAAAATTGGAATACAACTTGGTTACTGCACCGCTCGCCCTTTTCCCCAAGAAAACCCGCGTGCTTGCCAAGCAGACCACAGTTGATTTCTTCCAGACCATTCGGTCTTTCGTGGACAGAGTAACCGATGACCTCGAAGAGATTGTCGTTAGCAGCCTCGAAAAGGATAAAGCAGCCGAGTAATTTCTACGCTGTTTAACATTCGCTTTTGCTAGTCTGAAGAAAAACGAGAAGAGAGTGACCTTCGGGTCACTTTCTTTTTTACTTGGTCTTTCCTATCTAAAAACAGGTGCGCTATAATACACTACCTGAACTATTTTGGAGAGGAATGCGCCATGCCTGTACAATACTTTGATGAGACCCGCTTGTTTTGCCTGACCACCGCCACTACCGCTTACCTATTTCAAATCAGCCCGGACGGACAGCCACTACACCTCTATTGGGGCGCAAAATTGCCGCGTATTGAAGATTACCCGCTCGCTCCCCCCGACCGCCAGCATTCCAGCTTTAACGCTACTTTACACCAGAATATGAGCGAGTATTTATGCCGTAGCGGTATTGCCGAATATGAACCGTCATTGCGCGTTACCTTCGCTGATGGCGTTCGCGATGTGCGCCTGAAATACCTTTCGTACCGGATTGAGGGAGAAAGCCTTAGCGTTCGGTTGGCGGATATTTTCTACAAGCTGGAATTATCGCTGGAATATCGGATTGTTCCAGAATGCGACATGCTGGCGAGGCGCGTCACAGTTTACAACAATGGGCAAGAACCTATCACACTGGAACAAATATTGAGCGCAAGCCTACCGCTTGCACCCGACCGGGGCGATTACCGCCTTACCCACCTATCAGGAGCATGGGCTTGCGAAGCGCTGCTGGAAAGATGCGCCATCACGCCGGGGCGCAAATCGCTGGAAGGTCGCCTGAACTATTCGGGGCATGCTGCTAACCCCTTTTTCGCGCTAGATTTGGTTGATAGGGCAGGTCAGGGCGCGGGGGAAAGCGTAGGCGAGGTATATTTCGGGGCGTTGCAATGGAGCGGTAACTGGAAAATCGTGGTGGAGCAGGAACGCGCCGCCGGAAAAAGAACGCGAGTAGCGGGCGGTATAAATGATTTCGAGTTTTCGTGGCAGCTTGGCGCGAGCAACAGTTTCGAGACTCCGTGGATGGCGTTAGGTTATAGCAACGCTGGTTTCGGGAAAATGAGCCGCAACCTACACCGCTACGTTAGCGAACAGCTATTACCTCCGCAATTCGCACACGAGTTGCGCCCGGTGCTTTACAACAGTTGGGAAGCAGTTTTCTTCGAGGTGAACGAGGCATCGCAAATAACGCTGGCAGAAAAAGCGACAAAACTGGGCGCAGAGGTGTTTGTAGTGGACGATGGCTGGTTTGGGGAACGACATAGCGACCGCGCCGGGCTTGGCGACTGGCAAACCAATCCAGCTAAATTCCCCAACGGCTTGAAGCCCCTAATTGCGAAAGTGAACACGCTTGGGATGGATTTCGGGCTGTGGGTTGAGCCGGAGATGGTGAACCCGGACAGTGATTTGTACAGGGCACATCCAGAATGGGCTTATCACTATCCCAACCGTGAGCCAATTACCGGACGTAATCAGCTAATCCTGAACTTGTGCCGTGAAGATGTCCAAGATTGGATGTTGGGTTGGCTAGATGCGCTACTCTCTAAGCATAATATACGTTATGTCAAATGGGATTATAATCGCGCTATCAGTGAGATAGGCTGGACTGATGGGGCGCAAAGCGAAATTCCGGTGCGCCATGTACAGGCGCTCTATAGCATCGTGGCACAATTACGAGCGAAACATCCTTATGTGTTGTTTGAAGCCTGTTCCGGCGGTGGTGGACGTGCCGATATGGGGATGCTTACTCACTTCGACCATGTGTGGACGAGTGATAACACCGACCCGCTCGACCGCTTGCTAATCCAACAGGGCTATTCATTGGTATATCCTCCCAAAACCATGTATTGCTGGGTCACTGCCACCGATTGGAACGCGGGAAATTACTCCCTGCGCTACCGCTTCCACTCCTCTTTTATGGGTGCGCTAGGAATCGGTACTAACCTCAACAGCATGAGCGAGCAGAACTTAGCAGAAGCCGCCGCGCTGGTAGCACAATACAAACAGCTACGCCCGGTTATTCAGCATGGGAATTTCTACCGCCTTACCACACTAGGCGAAAAAGAGGTGCAGGCTTACCAATACCAACGCGAAGGCGAAGGGGTAGTGCTGGCGTTCGGGCAACGCTATCACTTCTGGAAGTTCCTGAACCGCTTGCGTCTTTACGGACTGGAAGCGGAGGTGCTTTATCAACTAGAGGGGGATTTGATGAAAGACGAACCGCGCCTATTGAGCGGTGAAGCACTGATGCGGCGCGGGCTTGTCCCTAAATTAGAACACGCCTTGAGCAGCGCACTGATTACCTTGCACAAAATATAAGTAGCATGAGGTGTATAGATGGCAGATGAGCAAAAAGAGATAATCCGTCCGATAGCAGGACGACCCAACTTCGCGCCTGATTACGGGCTGGATACAGCAGATGACATCCAGTTATTGGAATGGGAATGGGTCACCGAAAAAATGACCCTTTCTCATAACTACTGGATAGGCAGCACCCGCCCCGATGGTAAACCGCACGCCATGCCGGTATGGGGCTTGTGGTTAGAAGGCACGTTTTATTTTGCTACCGGACGCACTTCTCGTAAAGGGCGCAACCTATTACAAAACCCGGAAGCGGTGGTACATCTGGAGAGCGGGGATGAAGTGGTAATTTTCGAGGGCAGGGTGGAGGAGTTCAACGACCCGGCGTTGTTCGAGCGGTTCGCTGAAGCTTACGGGCAAAAATACGCCGGTTTCAAACCCGCCTACGACCCGGCTAACCTATATCTGAAACTTATCCCGCGAGTAGCTTTTGGCTGGCTAGAAAAAGATTTCGCAAACAGTGCCACTCGCTGGCAATTTTCCTAAAGCAGGGAGGTTTTCAAGTTCAAAGCTGGAATTTTAATAAAATTTTAGCAAAAAATTGTATGCGACATCACCTTTCTTCTTGCCTACAATGGTATAATTAAGGTAAGGAGAACTCCGTTTTGACAAAATTATAAACAACGGAGTATTTTCCAACAGCTATCTAGACGGAGGAAGACTATGGAACTAACTATCCGGGGTAAAAACGTAAAGGTTAGCGATGAGCGCCGAGAGCTAATCGAAACCAAATTGGGTAAACTCAATCACTACCTTGAAACAGTACACGATGCCACGGTCGAATTAACCGCACAACACTCTCACAAACTGGCTGAACGGCTAGGTGTAGAAGTAACCTTACGGGTAAACGGCACAATTCTAAGAGCGGAAGAACAAGATAGCGACTTGGCTACCGCCCTTGACAAGGTGCATGACAAGATGCAACGACAGATGGTACGCTACAAAGAGCGACAAGTCGCGCGACGTGGTAGAACCAAATTGAGTGAGGCTGTTGCTCCACAAGAACCTGCCGAAGAAGCAATTTTACCTGTAGAATTTATCTCCCCGGTCAAGGTTAAAACCTTCCCTATCATTCCAATGATAGCCGAGGAGGCGATTGAAGAACTCGAGTATGTTGGTCACGATTTCTACATGTATATGGATGCAGAATCCAAGCAGATAAATGTAGTTTACCGCCGGAAGGAGGGCGGTTACGGCTTGCTTAAGCCGGAAGTATAGCTCATGTAAATAGTCTTTGCCCCCTCCCTGAACTTAGGAGAGGGGGCTATTTATTTCTCCGGTGAAAGCGTGGATAAAGCGGAGAGGAAATCCTGTGCGCCCTGTTGCCATGTAAAATGCTGCGCGACTCGTGCTGCGCCTCTCCGCCCGATTTCCTGCGCCTCAGTTGGGTGGGTTAACAGCCATTCCAGCGTTGCCCCGAACGCTGCCGGATTTGCCTCTACCAAAAACCCGGTTTGCCCTTCCAGAATTATATCGCGGGGACCGCCCTCGTCCGCCGCCACTACAGGCAAACCCGCCGCACTGGCTTCTAATACCGACAACCCAAAACTCTCGGCGCGACCAGAGTGCAAATAAACAGCAGCAACAGAATAGCAGGCTGCCAGTTCCTCATCCGGCACGAATCCGGCAAACACCACACTATCACCTATTCCAAGCCTCCCTGCCAACTCTCTGAGATTTTGCGCTTCCGGTCCAGAGCCGACTACCAATAGCGCTACATCCGGGTATTTTGGCAGCAACAGCGATAATGCTTCCAATTGCAGATTGACTCGTTTGCGTGGGTGAAGGTGGTTGACGGTCAAGATAACGCGCTTGCCCTCCAGCCCGAAACGAGCGCGAATCTGGTTAGCGGATTCTGCTGGGTCTGACGATTTGGTTAGCTCTGCCCCATGCGTGATAACTATTGAAGGCAACCCGTAAGTTTCACGAATCAGGCTCTGCCCGTAGCACCCATTCACCAGCGCCGCCGAGGCTTGCCGCGCCAGATAGCGATCTATCGGACGATACAACCGAAAGAACGGTTTCACCAATCCACTAACTCGCCCTGCCCACGCCCGACTGACCTCGCCAATATCAGTATAGGCAGCGCGGGGCGGTTCGTAGCAAAAATAGAACAGGGGCATTTTCAGACGGTGCAAATGCTTGCCCCACCACAACCCCGGTAGGCTAGGCGGTCCGAAAAAGCACAATGCGCTTATCTTTTCGCCGCTTTCCCGTTCGATGTGCGATAGCTGTCTCAACAGAAAAGGCGTGGAAAAATATTCCAGCAGCGAATTAAGGTAATGGTTGGGAGTACGGTTGAGGTTAAAGCCGCTCTCGCACAAGCGCACCCCGGCGGGTATAGCAGCGCGACATGCGGGACTAACGGTATGGGTCAAGAGAGTCACACAATGACTACTCCCCGGCGTAGAAGCGATTGCCCCTGCCAATTCAAGAATTAGCCGCTGCGCGCCGGTCAAGTTTTTCAGTTGTGGGTATAGAAAGGCGAAATGCACTAATCCTCTATCAGCATAACGGGGATGCCGTTCTCAATGCGATATTCGCGTGGGCATTTCGGGTCATCGCATTTATCGGTGCAGACGAGTTTGGTTTTATCTTCGCTCAGCGCTACCTTTTTCTTGCTACGAGGGCAAACCAGAATTGCCAACAAATCTTCGCTAATAGGGCTTTCTTTTGTGCTATCCTGCGACATAGTTTATCCTCCGGTATATAAAACATAATTTAGCCTGTTATCGGAAGAATTTTACCATATTTTCAGGCAAGCGTTTTATAGAGTCAGGGATGTCCCTTGAACCGCTGCTCTCTCCTCCTCTTCGGCGGATTACTGCCCTGTTTATAGAGTGGAGTAGAAATTATCAGACGGCGCGAAATCAACAAATACAACTTTTGAAGGATTAGTCGGGTCGTATTTTACCTTTACCACTGCATCGGGAGTCAGTCTGGCAATTTGACGCGCAGAAAAATACCCATTCAATTCAGCTTTGAAAGGATGTTGTTTCGGCGGGAATACTTCCACCTCAAGTAGCATCAAGGTATCCCTAGAACGACGATCAGTCATGGTGGTGTTAATCACAAGTGCTGACGCAATTCGTAAGGTTTTATCCTTATGCTCGGCTATTTCAGGCACTTTATTTACTGGTAAAAGGATATGTGCGGCAGCATACATTAACAGGATTGCCAAAACCGCAAATACCAAAATAGTGAAATCCATAGATACAACCCTTGCAATGGGGATTATAAGTTATTTACTTACCCCGCCATATTGTAACCTATGAGTCGTCTTATAGGATTAAGCTCAGATTAAGAACTTTTAAAATAAGCATGTTCTACCTTTTTGCCATAGGGCTGACTGAATTACAGTAATTGGCAGTAAAAATACTGGTTTTGGAAGCTATTTTAGGGATACAATGAAGTTGAAAGTTAATAAAGCCGCTTCTAACTTGAAAAAAATTCCCAACAATACGCCCGACAAATAGCAAAACTACAGGAGTAGCGGCACTTGCGAAACAAAAGGGAAACGCCCTTCTATATGTGCAAGCCTGAAAACAGGGAGGTTAATCGTATGCAAACGTTAAGTTCGTTTCTAATGGACAGGGTTGAGCATTATAGCACCCGCCCCGCTCTATTGACCGGACAGGGCGCAAAGGTAGAGCAGTGGAGCTATCAGGAGTTGTTGAATAAAGCTAGAATTATCGCAAACCATCTGGCAGAACAAGGTGTTAAAAACCGAGATCGGGTTATAATCTGGGCGCCGAATAGCCCTTGGTGGGTGGCAACATACTTCGCTTGCCATCAGATAGGCGCAATTCTGGTTCCTATTGATATTCGCAGTAGCAAGGACTTTGTAAACAAAGTGTTGGCACAGTCTGAAGCCACTTTAGCAATACTCTCTACGCAAACTCAGGAAAGCTGGAATGCAAATATAGCGTCAATCATGATTGAAAATCTGGAAAAGCTGCCTGATACAGGTAAACCCTTGCCACAATGCCCCACCCAAGTCGATGACATAGCTTTGTTGATGTTTACTTCCGGCACTACCGGAGACCCCAAAGGGGTTATGCTGACACATCACAACGTGCTTTCAAATGTGGATGCTACCAACGGAATTGTGCCGTTCCTATCGAACTATCGCCTTATGTCGTTGTTGCCGTTGAGTCATATGCTAGAGCAAACGCTGGGGCTTTTGCAACCGCTTTATCAGGGCGCAAGCGTTTATTATCCCGCCAGTTTGCAGCCAAATACCCTGTTCAGCGCCATGCAACAGCAACATATTACCATCATAATTTTGGTGCCACAGGTTTTGCAGTTATTTATGGACGGCATGGAGCGTGAGGTCAAAAAGCAAGGCAAGCAAAAAATCTGGCAGCGCATGCTCGCCATTTCGAGGTTTTTGCCGCTCAAAGCACGCCGTTTTATTTTCAAAACCGTACACAAACGATTGGGAGGACATTTGCGATATTTCGTAGCCGGAGGCGCATATCTCGACCCCGGACTGGCGCGTAAGTGGAATTTGCTAGGTGTTCAAGTGTTGCAAGGCTATGGCTTAACCGAAGCTGCGCCAGTTGTAACTGGCACACCACTATACCAGAAAGACCCCGCCTCAGTTGGGAAAGTATTGCCGGGAATTGAGATAAAATTTAACGAGGATAACGAAATTCTGCTAAGGGGCGCAACCATTACCGGAGGCTACTGGCACAATGAAAAAGCCACTCGTGACGCTTTCGAGAACGGTTGGTTCAGAACTGGCGATTTGGGCTACCTCGATAAGAAGGGCTATTTATACCTTCGCGGTCGCAAGAAGGACATGATTGTGCTATCCAACGGTAAGAATGTTTATCCCGAAGATGTGGAGCATGCCTTGAAACAAGTTCCCGGCATCAAAGAAGCGGTGGTGGTGGCATATCCTGAGAAGCCCGAACCGCAAGTACACGCAGTGCTAATCTGCGACCCTGAAGCAGGTAATCCGGCGACATTGGTAAAAGAGGCTAACAAAGCGCTTGCCCCTTACCAGTATATCAAGGGCTTTACGGTGTGGCATGAACCCGAATTTCCGCAGACCCACACGCTGAAAATCAAGAAGCGCGAGGTTATTAAGGAATTGGAAGCCCTGAAAAATGCGCCGATTAATATCGTCTGAAAAATTGCCGGGTAAGAATTTGTGGTTTATTTAGAAGAACTAGCGTTTCAGACAAGGGGCTTAAGCCCCTTGTTTTCAATTATTATTAGAGTTCCGCTGCTATTCCGGCGCGATTCAACTGACGATAAGCGCGTTCGTACATCTCGGCAGCGTGGGCAGTATCACCTTTCTGACGTAGCGTTCCGGCATAACGAAAATAGATTTTGCTGAGCAAATCACGCGCATTAGCATGTTCCAGTAATTCCACCGCTTGCTCGAAAAAGCGAATCGCGCTATCCAAATCCTGCTGGGAGGAAAGCAACCCGGCGCGACTGGCAAATGCCTGACCTTTAGCAATTATATCCACACTATCAATCGTGGAGAGCATTGCATCGCTATGCGACCGCGCTTTCTCCAGTTCACCCTTCTGCAGAAACAGGTCGCTCAGATTCATATGAGCATGAGTGATTGCTTCTTCATTGCGTTGGAATGAAGCAATCCGCAACGCATCCTCAAACTGAGTTTCGGCTTCATCAAATTGTTCGGTTTCTCGCATCAGCACCCCGAACCCGGCGCGAAGTTGGGCAAGTACGCGCTGATTACTGGCACATTCGTATAACGCTAGAGCCTTATTAGCAAAGTTACGGGCAGCGGGCAGGTTGCCATTTTCGCGATGAACTGCGCTGAGACCGGCGTAAAGATTAGCAAGTTTATCAGGGCTGGAGGCGTTTTCTGCCAAGCGCAACGCCTCACGGTACATCGAAATCGCCTCTTTCATGTCGCCAAGTTGATAGTGCAAAATTCCGAGATTACTATATATGCTCAACTGGAACTGAATATCCTTGATTTGACCATTTTCAACTGATTGAAGAGCCGTCCGCAATTGCTCGATTGCCAACACAGGCTTGGATTGGAGCATGTAAACGATTCCGGTAAGCTGTCGCACCTTTGCCTGCATCTCAAAATCGGCGGTTTTTTCAGCCAATTCACGAGCAACGCCAAGTTCGGGCAAAGCCAACGATGAATTATCCAAATCAACCAGTACAGTAGCAAGCGTAAAATGGTAATTCTTAAGTTGTTCAACGCTTAATTGTCGGATACGCACTTTAGTAGTAAGCAAGTTGCGGGCTTGTTCGTAGCGGCGCTGCTCTCTTAAAATTTTAGCTTCGGTAATCAGCAAATCCCAACGTGCGGGCGATTCTTGCTCGTCATCCATCGGGGCAATAGTCACCGCCAATTGATTGGTCATCATACCAGTGAGGAGGTAAGAAACGGTCACTCCCAATTGTTTAGCTATATACTCAAGAGCTTTAAGAGAGGGGGTAATTTTACCGCGCTCAATTGAACTTATATAACTTTTGGAAAACCGCTCACCCACCAATTCTTTCTGGCTCATCCCTTTATCGGTGCGTGACTCGCGAATACGTAAACCGACTATCGGTGCTAGACCTTCAAGAATATTCAAGCTTCTTTGCGCAACCATAAACCAACTTCCTTTATTATACACTAACATTGAAATGGTTAGCCGTTTCTAAAACGACTATACTTATTATTATAATATCTCAAATTTTACAAAATTACCATAGTATTTCAGAAATATAGGGCTTTCTTTTGTACTATTTTATAAATCTCTATAAATATAATTGTGACAATAATATTTATATATTTGAACCTGAAAACCAACACATGCTGAAGCCAACACAATTAATTAGCTCAATAAATAAAATTACACACAGTTCAAGCTTGTCAAATTATAATGTACAAGCTCAATTTGGTTAGCGTTAATATTTTCACATTAAATTGTAGAACCATTGTTTTAGAACATGAGGAATTTTAAACAGAGCGGCGGGGATGCCGCTCATAGACGTTTATTGACCTTTCCAAATCGGTTTGCGCTTTTCAAGGAAAGCCGTCAACCCTTCTCTGGAATCTTCGGTGAGGATGCACAGAGACAGCATAGAACTCAAGTAATCTAGCGATTGCTCAAAAGGCAAGTCACTAGCATTGTAGAGCGCGTCCTTGCCCAACTTCATGATGGCAGGGCTTTTCGCTGCCAGTTCTGTTGCCAGCGCATCAACTTCCTGTTTTAGTTGCTCTTGCGCCACCACACGAGTCGCTACGCCGATGCGTTCGGCTTCGTGCGCGTCAATCTGCCGCCCGGTTAGCATCAAGTCAATAGCTTTCTTGCGCCCAAGATTGCGAATGAGAATCGCCGAAATCATCATGGGAAACATGCCAACATTGATTTCAGGCGTACCGAAACGTGCTTGCTCACCTGCGATTACGAAATCGCAATTGACCGCCAAACCCATGCCACCAGCCAATGCCGCGCCCTGTACCTGCGCGATGATAGGTTTGCCGAGTTTGCCCAGCAACTCCCACAAGTAGATGAAAGGTTCGCGCCCTTTCCAACGGATGTATTCGCTCATGCTCTGCTGAGTTTCCGCCAAATCTGCGCCTGCACAGAATGCCTTGTCGCCCGCGCCACTCAACACCACCACTCGCACCGCCTGATTATCGCGACATTCTTCAAATGCTGCTACCAATTCGGAGATAGTGGCAGAATTAAGGGCATTGCGCCGTTCCGGGCGGTTGATGATTATATCGGCACGCGCCCCTTCGATTTGCAGCAGCACATTTCGGTACTCCATTGCACCGCTCCTCTCTTAAATCTTCCAACCTTGCATTTCTTCCAACGCCTTATAATTGGTCAAATCCAGCATCAAGGGAGTAATCGAGATTTTACCCTGCGTTATCGCTTCAATATCAGTACCTTCGCCAGGAATACCGCCGGGACGCTCTCCGCCAATCCAATAGTAAGCGCTGCCTCGCGGGTCGGTGCGTTTGTGCAATTCGTCAGTATAGATGCGCCTCCCCTGTCGGGTTAGCGTCACGCCTTTTATCTGTTCAGGCAGCAAATTCGGCACATTGATATTCCAAAAGTTATCCGGTTTTAGCTTGAGCGCACCGCTCTGAAAACGCATCACCAAATCGGCAATAAAATTTGAAGCGGTTTCAAAATGCCAGTTGGAATAGGCATCTAGCGAAACAGCAATAGCGGCAAATCCGGCGATATGCGCTTCCATCGCTGCCGCCACCGTACCACTGTAGGTAACATCATCGCCCAAATTTGGTCCGGTATTGATACCGCTTACCACCAAATCTGGCGGAGTTTCGAGGAAGCCGAGACTGGCGATGCTCACACAGTCAGCGGGCGTGCCATCGGTAGAAAAAGCGATGCTGCTACCGCCCCACCATTTCACCTCGCGCACTCGTAGTGGGCGATCCATTGTTTTATTATGACCGCTCACGCTCCAGTTATGGTCGGGCGCAATCACTGAAACTTGTACACCGGGGATTTTCACCAGTGCATCATAGTTAGCACGCAAGCCCTGACTATCAATACCGTCATCATTGGTTAGTAGTATGTGCATTAATGATTCTTTCTACAGTTAAGGAGAATTCAGTCTGATGAGTAATATAGCATTTTCGCAGGAAAAAATAAACGAGAAGAGCCAAAAAATATCATTCAACTAGTCCGAGGGCTTGTATTTTTTCTGTACTTTTCCTGCCCAAACCGCTATAATCAGCAGAGCTTAACCAACCATAGGTGAGGAGAATTATGACTCAGCAGCTTTACCAGCAAACCATTGAACTACGCGGGCATATAGTTGACAGCCTGATTTTGCCGCAGTTGATGGACGGCATTATGGATCTCGGCGGAAACTACGAGGTTGAGGAGTTCGAGTTAGGGCGCAACAAAACCGAAACCAGCTATTGCCGTATGCGTATCATTGCCACTACAGATAAGATTCTGGAAGAGGCGCTTCTGGTAGCGCAACGACTCGGCGCAGCTATTCTTTCCGATGCCGATGCCAAATTCGAGCCTGTTCCTCGTGATGGGGTATTCCCCCTCGATTTTTACGCTACCACCAACCTGCAAACTCACATTCGCATAAAGGGCATCTGGTTGCCGGTAGATAAAACCGAGATGGATTGCGGCATTATTTACTATCCCGAAAAGGGAACCGCCGAATGCATCCCTATGACCAAAGTTAAAAAGGGCGATTTATTGGCGGTGGGGCATTCCGGTATCAGGCTGGAAGTATTGGAACGCGAACGCCAACGTGAAATCTTTGGCTTTATGAATAGTGCGGTCAGTAGCGAAAAACCCAAAGAACTGGCTATAAACGGGTTGGTAGAAGAAATCAAGAATGTAAAAGCGCGAGGAGGAAAAATCCTGCTGGTAGGTGGTCCAGCAATCGCGCACACAGGCTCAGCCAAATACGTGAGTCGCCTAATCGAAATGGGCTTTGTGGATGTTTTGTTTGCAGGAAACGCGCTAGGAGTACACGACATTGAAACCGCCCTCTACGGCACATCATTGGGAGTATCGCTATCTAGCGGGTTGAATGCCGAACATGGGCATCAACACCACCTGAAAGCCATCAACACCATTCGCTATTATGGCAGCATTGCTCAGGCAGTTGCACAGGGTGTATTAAAGAGCGGGATAATGTACACCTGTACCAAACACAATATTCCGTTTGTGCTGTGCGGCTCTATCCGCGATGATGGTCCCTTACCGGAAGTAATTACCGATGTGCTGGTGGCGCAGGATGTTATGCGCGAACATCTCGAAGGGGTGGAAATCACCCTTATGGTATCTACGATGCTACACAGCATCGCGGTGGGCAACCTGTTACCAGCGCGAGTACGCTTGGTCTGTGTGGATATAAATCCCACCGTAGTAACCAAATTGGCAGATCGCGGCAGTAATCAGGCACTTGGTATCGTTACCGATGTGGAAAGCTTCCTAGGTGAGCTTTACCGACAATTAAGCGGAAACAACGGCAACTAGCCGATTTCTTATTTTGGAGATATATGGCACTTACTTTAGGTATTATAGGCTTCAGTAAAAGCGGCAAAACTACCGTTTTTAACATTCTTACGCATGGACATGCCGAAACCAGCGCATACGGGTCGGCAGCAACTCCCAACCTCGGCACTGTAAAAGTGCCGGACAAACGGCTGGAAGTGCTAACCGAAATGTTCATCCCCAAAAAAACCACCTACGCCACAGTTGAATATACCGACGTAGCAGGTATGAACCCCGGCGCTACCAAACAAGGGCAAGCCCTTCCCGGCTTGAACTATATCCAGAAGGTACAAGCGCTGGTTCATGTGGTACGGGCTTTCGAGGACACCAACATACCGCATCCCTCCGGCAAGGTTGACCCTATCCGCGATATTGAAACGATGGATTTGGAACTAGCTTTCAGCGACCTTAGTATTATCGAGAAACGCCTGATTAAGCTGGAAGAAAATATCAAGAAATTCAAGTCTGGTCCTGAGCGCGATGCCTATGTTTTTGAGCAGGAAATTATGGTGCGCTTGAACGAATCGCTTTCAAATGAAATCCCGATTCGGGATTTGGATTTGAATGAAGACGAGCTAAAAGTGATTCGCGGCTATCAATTTTTGAGCCAGAAACCGTTACTTACCATTCTGAACCTAGGCGAAGAAAAGGTAAGCGGGGCTGACCAACTATTGGCAGAATTGCGGACGCTGGCAAGCAAACACAAACAAAGTGGAGTTGAAGCCTTGCGCGGCAAGATTGAAATGGAAGTCAGCCAACTTGAACCCGAAGAAGCCGAGATGTTTATGGAAGAGTTGGGCATTAAAGAAAGCAGCTTAGATAGAATTATCAAAGCATCTTACGATTTGCTCGGCTTGATTTCCTTCCTAACCGCCGGAGCAGATGAGGTGCGTGCGTGGACTATTCGGAAAAACACCCCAGCAGTACAAGCAGCAGGGGAAATCCACAGCGACATCGAAAAGGGTTTTATTCGCGGTGAAATCGTTAGCTATGACGATTTGATAAAAGCCGGGAGCATGACTGAAGCGAAGCGGTTGGGAGTGTACCGCAGCGAAGGCAAAACCTACATTATGCAAGATGGCGACATCGTAAACTTCCTGTTCAATGTCAAAAAATAATCAAGGTCTTGCCCTTCACAGATATAAGCTGGAAGGGCAGTACGCCTCTTTCGCTGGAACGCACTTGTCATCAGCCCACATCACTATCAACAGAGGTGCTTAAATATTAGAGGTATTAGGTTACTGAGAAGCGTTCTATTTACAAATCGTAATTGTCAGAACGCACTTTCCCAGTAAAAATTTTACCGTATTATAACGGCTTAAACCTTGTTATAAACATATTAAATAACCCCCTAGACATAATATGATATAATGGTAATAATCATGATATGTTAAGTTAACGGTTTGCCAAATCAAAGAGAACTTTCGCTAAAGATTAATGAATAATAACTCTAAGAGTGCCACTTTTCTAGGCGCATATGGGGGGGGCAGAAAGTGACAGAAACGAGCGCAAACGATATTAATGCTCTGTTAGTGCAGGGTTTTAAGGCTGCGAAAGAGGGAAAGCGCGAGGAAGCCTACAACCTTTTCTGCAACGTAGTCAACCTTGACCCAAATAATGAACATGGTTGGCTGTATCGAGCCGCAACCACAGATGACCTTTCGGAAGGATTTGTTTGCTTACAGCGAGTGCTGGGCATCAATCCGAACAATGCAAAAGCGCAGCGTGGTATCGAGCGAATCAAAGCCCGGTTAGATGAGGAAGCTCAGGAAACTGGCAAAATCGCCGAAACTTCTGCACAAGCGCCAGAAACCACCGAGCAAGATAACCTTAGAGTTGGTGAACAAGAATTAGTTTCCGGGCTTGGAATGAGTAACACATATTCAGAAAACCAATCCCAAAACCTTGACAATATTCAAACCAGCCAAACTTCTCGGATAGATTTGAGCAATATGCCATCTGGCATGCCTACTGTCTCATTTCACCAACCACCCAGTTCTGCTGCTATACCGCCGTTTAGCAACCAGTTGCCGATTCAAGCAGAGGATGTGGCAGAGTCAAATTACGCCAGCAAGGATACCTCACCTGCTTTTAGCATTCCAGCCTTGCATGTTGATTACTCTGCGACAGATGAAGATATGCCGCCGATAATTACTCCTCCAAGCTATAGCCAACGCCCCAAAGGAGCTTATGAAGAACCCGGTTTGGATTCTTTAAGGGCTGAAATAGGCGGGCGCAGCAAGAAGAAAGAAAAACCGCGGCTACAAACTTTTGGAGGCGGGGCTGCAACCAGTCTTGACCGCAGTGGCAAAGAACGCCAGAATAAGCAGCGGCGCAGATTATTGCTGATATTAATCACGTTAATCGTGGCGTTTATTCTTATTGCAGCAGTTTTGTCATATCGCAACCGTAATCAGATGGTAGCTTACAACAGTGGTGATAGCGTTACTACCGAAATGGCAACTACACTGCCTACCAGTGTAGCCACTACGGCTTCTTTCGTTACTACTACCGCTGCTCCTGTAACTACCACGGCAGTTGCTACAACAGCGGCTCCGGCAACTACCACCGTAGCGCCCGTTGTTACTACTACCGCTCCTGTTGTTACTACCGCGGCACAAGCTCCAGCATCACCCAGACCAATTATCAGGGCGATTGTAAGCGGGGACAACCTGACCAATATAGCGAAACAATATAATACCTCGATTGAGGCTATAGCCGCTGCCAACAGCAACCCGGCGGCAGTTGGCTCTAACATTCCGTTAATCAGCGGCACGGCTCCATATTACGGAATATTCGCCAACACAAAGCTTGTGATACCGGTTAATCAGCCTAATTTTAGGGGCAGAGCAGTGGTACTTAAAGCAGGCGAAACAGTTGACAGTATCGCCCAACAATACAAAGTAGCCGCAGCTGAAATCCTGAAGTTAACAGGGCTAAGCACTACAGGGGATGCTAAACCCGGTGACGCGCTGCTATTGCCGCAATAGTTCGAAAATTCTGAGAGGTTGCACCTAAACCGTGCAGCCTCTTTTTTTGTCTTCAATATTACTCTTTAATCACATCGAATAATTTTTAACTAGACCTTTCAATGAAGTATGAAAAGTCTTATTTTATTATTACCGCCAAATTACCAATTGACATGACAGCAGCTTAATGTTTGAATTTTTACTATGGGAAATAATCTATCAAGGAAAGTGCGTTGAAGAATGAGCAGAACCAACGCAAAGAAAGAAATAGTATTTGAAGGGGAAATAACTCCAAACAGGTTGCGCAAGCAGGTTTGGAGTTTGGCTTGGCCCACTATCGGAGAACAATGCCTGAACCTTTTGGTAGGGTTATCCGATGTGTTTTTCGTGGGGCATTTGACCGCAACAGCGGTTAGTCAGCTTGGATATGGAAGCGCCGAAGCATTGACCGCTGCCGCTTTGGCAACCTTCTTTACTTGGGTGTCTTTCGTAATATTCAGCGCAGTGAGCATTCCCGCTACCACACTGGTAGCACGCGCTTACGGCGCACATGATATAAAACACGCTGCTCACATAGGGCGGCAAGCGATGGCAGTCGGGCTGATTACGGGCATTATCGTAGCAATAATTTTTCACTTTTCTGCAAGTCATCTTATCCAAGCTTTCGGTGCCAGCGGAAATGTCGGGCAAATTGGCGCTATATATCTTGAAACCGCTGCTTTAGGAATGCCGCTGTGGGCGCTTATGACAATCGGCAACGCCTGTTTGCGCGGAACGGGCGATACCCGTACCCCATTACTAATTATGTTGCTAGTGAATGGCATAAATATCGCTGGTTCGGCTCTATTGGTAAACGGCAACCTCGGCTTCCCCATAATGGGCATTAGAGGAGCAGCTACGGCAGCAGCTACCGCTTGGACGGTGGGAGGATTGGTAGTAGCATACCGCTTGTATAAAGCGCCCCGACCGGGAAATACAGAGGCTCTTTATATTCCTTTCGGGGTTAAATTTGAGGCAACCACAATTCTTTCTATGCTCAAGATTGGGCTACCTACTCTGGGAGAGCAACTCGCCTTCCAATTCGGCATTTTCTTCTTCGCCCGCATAGTGGTTGGGTTGGGAACTACCAATTATGCCGCCCATAACGCCATAATCAGTATTGATAGCATAGCTTTTTTACCCGGTCTAGGCTTTGGAATAGCCGCTACAGTGCTAGTAGGGCAATGCCTAGGGGCAAATCGTCCTGACCTAGCAGAACGCTATGCCATCACCTCTTACCAATTGGGGCTGGTTTTTATGACCATTATGGGTATCACCTTTGTACTATTCCCACAATTTTTCCTGAGTATCCTAGTAAACGACCCCAATGTAATCGAAGCCGCTACTAATCCTCTACGCATTGCAGGGATGGTTGACCCGTTGCTAGCAACCGTCTTTATCTTCATCGGCGTGCTACGCGGCGCAGGCGACACCCGCTACCCGATGTACGCGCGGATAGTTTCATCCTGTGGAGTACGCTTTATCCTAGGGTATATATTTATCGAACTAATCGGATTAGGCTTATATGGAGCGCGTCTGGCTATGGGCTTGGACTCGGTTGTACTATCAATAATGGTGGTATGGCGTTTCAAGAGCGGACGTTGGAAAAGTGCCATCAAAGAAGAACCTGAACAACCATCTTCACTTCCCAAACTTGCAACTGTACAACCTATTCCTTCTAATGAATAAAAAAGGTTGGATTATCCTAAAGAAGCGTGCAAAGTTGCCGTTTCTTATTGCTTGTATTTTCGCCCTAAAACTATTTGGGCTTTACAAAGTTATTCCTAAAGGTTAAGATTACGAACACAACCTAACGTTATTTTCAATTAGGAGAAATATATTATGGATGCCCAACAGTTGGAAAAAGAATTAAACGACTGGATGAAAGAACACGAAAGTGAGCTTTTTGAATTCATTCCCGAAGCTATCCAAGAATTTGAAGAAGCGCATCCGGGCGTAGATACAAATATGGTACGGGTTAATGCTCTATCTATGGCAGACCGCAAATTTATGGCACGTGCTGTAGCAGAAGTTGTAAGCAAATACCTCAAATAACGCCAAGCCCTGCCATATAATTATAGGGAGATAAAAGTATGGACTTTGGAATAAAAGGCAAAGTGGCGCTTGTAGTTGCATCTAGCAGCGGGCTTGGCAAAGCAGTTGCGCTGGAACTGGCAAAAGAAGGGGCTAAGCTGAGCCTGTGCGCTCGCAACGAGTCCCGCTTGCTGGCAGCAGCACAGGAAATCAGCGCAGCAACTGGCGTTGAAATACTGGCGGTTCCGGCTGATGTCACTAAAGCTTCAGACATAGAGAGTCTAATTAACAAAACAGTAGCACGATTCGGGCAGATAGATATTTTGGTCAACAACGCGGGTGGACCACCAACCGGCGCATTCGAGTCGTTCAACGATGAAGAATGGGCTAAAGCTATCGAACTTAACCTGTTGAGCGCGGTTCGCATAACCCGCGAAGTATTACCACACATGAAAAAAACAGGCGGGGGACGCATCATTAATATTACCTCGATGTCGGTAAAACAGCCCCTTGATGGCTTTGTACTCTCCAATTCGGTCAGAGCGGGCGTAACCGGACTGGCAAAAACACTTTCAAACGAGCTGGCAAAGCACAATATTACAGTCAATTGTGTATTACCGGGCTGGACTGCCACCAACCGCATTCTGGATATTCAGAAAGCGCGAGCCAAGCGAGAAAACCGCACCGAAGAAGATATACGCAGTGAAATTGAACGCTCTATTCCAATAGGGCGCATGGCTAAACCTGAAGAGTTTGGCGCAACCGTTGCTTTTCTGGCAAGCGAACGAGCTAGTTATATCACCGGAGTATCCTTACAAGTGGATGGCGGCTTTTATAAGGGCTTAATTTAAGCAAATGAAAAGCAGAGAAGATTTCGACTCGGAGATTCAACGAGTGGTCGAGCGAGTATATGAAGATGAAATGCTACGCTCCGACCTGACTGACAAAGAAGCTCAGCCTGTACTGGATTGGGCTTCAAACTATCTATACCAACGATTGGAAAATAAATACGCGAACGCAACAACTGCTACTGAACTAGAAGACGCTCCCGATTATGAGTATGGGCGGGTAAAACAAGCGGTATTGGCAGTAATAGCCTTATCTAGCCCTACATCAAATGAAACACCCCATGCCATCTTGTTAAGTTCGGTCAAAACGCTGGCTCAAGCAATCAGCGGACTTTTGGGGAACAAAAATCCAGAATCATTGGCAGAAAATCCTGCAACGCCGAGAGTAAAAGCGCAAGTATCCGATAAAGAGCTTGATACCAACCAAACAACCCTATTTAATTTCGGATTAAGCCCTGAAACGGTTCGTGACTTTCCGCAACAACTCTCAGGAAAAACCCGTCAGGAAAAAATTGATTTGCTGATAAGCATATTACAAACGGTAAACTAACCAAATTTTTCACAAAGCATTTTCCAATTTGTGCTATAATACGTGAAGTGAAAATGGAGAAACAGGCACGCTTAATTTTTTTACGTGAGCGCCTTTTCTTGGCACGCATATATCTGCTTAAAATGTTCCCATAGCGTGGAAGTAAAACCCCATGCATAATCACCAAATAAATAAAACCAATTCCTTTCCTTTGGAGGTGTGGTGTTGTCTCTCACAGTTTTGAACAATGGCGGCGGCAGTAGTAGTATAGAGCTTGCCAAAGCTAATGCTATACTGGATAAGTATGATTCGTGGGATATCAAACGCGAAGCTTTAATTCCGGTTCTTCAGGATTTTCAGCACGAATATGGCTACATTCCAGCGCCGATTGCAGCCCTAATCAGTCAGCGGCTTGACCTTACCCTTCCTGAAATCTACGGGGTAGCTACCTTCTACACTGACTTTAAAGTTCTCCAAAAAGCCGAACATCGCATCTTGCTATGTGAAGGCATTGCCTGCTATATGTGTGGATCGAAAGGTCTGGCAAAACTCGTCAAGGAAAAACTTGGTATCGAACATACCGAAGTCACACCAGACGGAAAGTGGACAGTTGAGCGGGCTAACTGGTGCTTTGGGGCATGCAACCTGATGCCGATAGTAGAAATTGACCACACGGTTTACGGGAATGTGACTGCTGAAAAGCTAAGCCAATTGATTGATGATATCAATACAGGCAAATTTAAAGAGCATCATCACTAGAGGAGCGCATCTAATAAATGAACCGCCAACAATTTCATGAGCTGCAAGCCCGTTTGGCTGGACAGCGTAAGGCGCTTTTTGAAAATAACACCGTCATTCAGGTCATGATGGATGGCGGTTCGATTCTTTCAGGCGCCAAACAGACATATGAGTATTTCAAAAAGGAAATTGCCAGTCGCGGGCTACAAAACGTAGTGGTCAAAATGGTAGGTAGTTTCGGCGCTATGTGGGCTGACCCTACCGTTTTCATCAGCAAGCCCGGCAGCCCGCGTGTCCTTTACGGATTCGTAGATACCAAACGAGCGGGTGAATTGCTCACCAGATTTGTACTAGGCGATGACCCCTGCGCTAATTGGTCGCTAGGGTGGGTTTCAAATGACCCATATCACTACCCTGATTTCGCTTGGGCAAAAGCCCCTGATGAAGAGTGGCGAGGCATCCTGCCAATTGGTCGCACCGAATGGGGCAAGTTACAACATCGCATCTCTGGGCGCAACCTTGGTTTTATTGACCCCGAAGACATCGAGGATTATATCGCAATCGGCGGCTACAAATCGCTGGAAAAAGCGTTACTCGATATGGATCCGCAAAAGGTCATTGACGAAGTTAAAGCCTCCAAATTGCGTGGACGTGGTGGTGCAGGTTTTTCAGTCGGTACCAAATGGCAATCAACTCACGATGAAACACGCATGCCAAAATATGTCGTGGTAAACGGGCATGAAGGCGAACCAAACGTATTCAAGGATCGCCGCTTATTTGAAGGAGACCCACACTCCATCCTCGAAGGGTTACTGCTAGGATGCTACGCTGCCGGAACCGGTGATGCCTATATCTATGTAGGTTCAGAACACCCTCTATCCTTCAAGCGTATCGGCATTGCAGTAGAACAAGCTCGCAAAGCAGGTTTCCTAGGTAAAAACATTCTGGGTAGTAGCTTTAGCTGCGATGTAAAGGTAATTATCGCGGCAGGTTGCTATATCTCCGGCGAAGCAAGCGCCATGCTCTACGGTATTCAGGGCTTACGTGGTATGCCCCGTGTAAAACCGCCTCGTTCTTACGAAGCAGGTTTGTGGGCGCAGCCTACCACCGTTAACAACGTGGAATCCTTCAACAACGTGCCGGAAATCATTCTGAGGGGCGGCGCGTGGTATGCCGGTTTTGGTAGCGAAAAAAGCAAAGGTACTAAGCTAATCATGCTCTCTGGTCCTTTCAAACGGCAGTGTCTGGCTGAAGTGCCTTTCGGTGGTCCTATCTCCGACTCGATTAACATCGTTGGCGGCGGTTCGTCAGACCCTAAGCATCCAATCAGAGCGGTGCAAACTGGTTCGGTATCGGGCGGTTGCTTCCCCCCTTCTATGTTCAATATACCATTTGATATTGATGCCTTTGGCAAATGGGATTGTTTGTTGGGTAGCGGTAGCTTCACTGCCTATACCGACCAGCAGTGCCTAGTGGACGCGGCGTACTATGTGCTTCGCTATAATCGTGACGAAAGTTGCGGTAAATGCGTCCCTTGTCGTATTGGCAACGAAGGGCTAACCGAAATGCTCTGGCGTATCAAAAGTGGCGATGGCAAAGAAGAAGATGTGGAAAAAATGCTCCAAATCTCCGATCTAGTCATTGAACACTCAATCTGTGGGCTAGGACAAGCAGCTCCACTGCCAATCCGCAATATGCTCAAGATTCCAGAGTTCAAAGCAGAGTTGATGGAGCATATCATCAACAAGCGATGCCGCGCCAACGTTTGCTCGATGGATCACGCTGATAATAAAAAACTCGGCTTCGGTACCGGAGTACGTGCGAACCACCAGTATAAATAATAAAAAAGGGGCTTGGAAGATGCGATTGCTTCCCGCCCCCGTACAATTTTACAGTCAAACAAAACTCAGTAATGTACTGAAAACCCTTAGAGGAGTTTGATATTTATGGCTGATGCGACCCAGGGTGTGCAACTGGTCAAAGTAACTATAGATAATGTCGAGGTAAGCGTGCCGAAAGGTACGTTCGCCATTGAAGCGGCTAAGAGAGCGGGTATTTACGTATCCAACATGTGCGCTCACCCCGATATACGCCCCTTCGGCTCTTGCCGCATGTGTACGGTAGGTACAGTTAGCAAGTGGGGTTTTGATTTTGAAATCTCATGCGCCTTAGAGTGCAAAGACGGCATGGTAATCTTTACCGAAAACAGCAATGACCAAGTACGCGAAGTTAAGCAGTTTATTCTCGAATCTTTATTGATAGACCACCCGCTCGATTGCCCCATCTGCCCTTCCAGCGGCGCATGCGATTTGCAAAATGCAACTTGGCATTACGGAATGAGCGAAAACCGCATGGCACGCCCTAAAGACTGGTACGAGCTAGATTATCTCAGCCCTGCCATTGTTATCAAGCGGGATCGCTGCGTAAACTGTGGGCAATGTGTGCGCGTCTGCGAAGAATTAGTCGGCGCGAAAGCCTTATGTTTCGTCAATCGCGGTATTGAATCTTACATCGACTCAGCTTGGGGCGGAGATCTCACCACCTCAACCCCCTGCACCAGTTGCGGTATGTGCGTAGAAGTTTGCCCAGTGGGCTGTCTGATGCATGTACAGTTTGAAAATACCTTCCTGAACTGGAACCTCAAACGTACTCCCACCACCTGTAACTATTGCAGCACAGGTTGCCAAGTTAATCTAGAAGCCGAAGTAAATACCGGACTGATAGAAAAAATTGCTTTCAACGAAGCGGCAGGCGTAGGAGACGGGCGCTCATGCGCGAAAGGTCGTTACGGACACCAATATATCAATAGCAAAGACCGCTTGACTTCACCGTTAATGCGTAAAGGCGAAGAGTTTGTCGAAATTAGCTGGGAGCAGGCTTATAACGAAATTCTAAATCGCCTCAACAAATATAAAGGTGACCAATTCGCTGCTATTGCCAGCGGAAAACTCACCAACGAAGAGAATTATCTTCTCCAAAAATTCACTCGTGGCGTGATGAACTCGAACAATATTGATAACTCAATTCGTTTCAATCACGGTGCATCAATAAACGCGCTGCTAAGTCAGTTCGGTATGTTCGGAATGACCAACACCGTACATGACGTGAAAGACTATTCCGGTTGCATGCTTATTGCCGGTTCAGACCTAGAAAATACCGCTCCGGTTATTAGCTACCAATGGCAAGAAGCGGTACAACGTCGCAAAGCTTTGAAAGTTATAGTGGTTGACCCCCGCCCTTCCCGTTGGACTGAACGCGCCCACCTATGGTTGCAAATCAAGCCGGGAACCGATGCCGCGCTGTTTAACGGTCTAGCCTACATCATCTTCAAAGAAAACCTGTTAAACGCTGGTTTTATCTCAGCACGTACCACCGATTTTGAAGGTTGGAAATCCTCGTTGTCTGAGTACACGCCGGAGAAAGTAAGCGCAATAACAGGTGTTCCGGCTGCCAAATTGCTAGAGGCAGCGCGTTTGTACGCTACTGGCGGCGCAGGTAAAGGCAATAAGGGCAAGGATGGGCAATATCCGGCATCTGCCATAATCTACGGCACCGGTATTACACAATGGACTAATGGCGTTGAGAATGTCCATACATTGGCAAACCTAACCCTATTAACCGGAAATCTTGGACGACAGGGTGGCGGTTTGAACGGTATCCTTGACCAAGCAAATGACCAAGGCGCAGCGGATATGGGATGCTTACCGGATTACCTGCCCGGTTACGTTCCCGTTACCAAAAATGAAGCCCGGGCGGCGTTAGAAACTATGTGGTTCGGACAAGCCAATGCAGCTATACCAGCTAAAGCAGGCTTGAAATTTATGGATATTTTCAAAGCCGCCGAAGCCGGACAGGTCAAAGCGTTGTATATCGTTGGTGAAAATCCGATGGTAACTGCGCCAAATCTGCAATTGATACAAAAAGCATTGGAAAAGGTAGAGTTGCTAATTGTGCAAGACCTTTTCATGAATGAAACAGCCCGGTTTGCTGATTTCATTCTCCCTGCCGCAGGTCACGCCGAGAAAGATGGTACTTATACAAGTACCGAACGCCGAATCAGTCGGGTTCGCAAAGCGTTGGCAGCGCCGGGAATTGCGAAGCCAGACTGGAAAATCCTAACCGAACTATTGAATCGTCCCGGTTTCGTCAACAACTACAAATCGCCAGCCGACATCCTCGAAGAAATTACACGAGCGAATAGGTTGTACAGGGGTGTAACACTCCAGAAGGTGGAACGCAACCGCACTATTTCTACCTTCAAATCGGGCTTGCTATTCCCCGGAGCAGATTATAGTCGCAAATATCCCTACACTTTAATCCGCTTTGGACCACAGACTCCGGTTAGCGTCGAGGGAACAGCCGAAGATGGTACTCCAATTCTGTTCAAAGACAAATTTACAACGGCATCGGGTAAAGCAAAGTTTGTGTCAGCCCGCTACAATGCCAGCAAGACAATTGCAAGCCGCGACTATCCGCTAATCCTATCGGTAGGGCGTGCTTCATACGCCAATGATCGCAGTGGAGTGCTGTTGCGCCGTAATTACGTGCCTGAAGCACTCGATCCAGAACCGGAGTTGGAGATTAATGAAGTTGACGCAAAGAAACTCAATATCGAAAGTGGTGATATTGTAAAAATTACGTCAGCCTTTGGTTCAATTGAAATCAAAGCCAAAATCACCGGCAAACAACCGAAAGGTTATGTATTTATGCCATGGATGTTCCGTGAAGCGCCCGGTTTCGTGGTCACAAACCGCGCTACCGATGAACGTAGCGGTTCTCCTGAGCTTAAGAACACACCTGTTTCGGTGCAATTCGTGCGGAAAAGCCTTGCAGGGTTGCTACAAACCACAGAAGGTTTACAAGTAGTACCAAGCCGAGCATAATCCAGTAATGGAATAGAATTAAAAAAGGGGGGCGGTTTTTAGAACCGTCCCCTTTCTAATGAAAAAATTATTACAAATCCAAAATTCCCGGTTCAAAGGTCGTGCGACCAAGTATAGCGCCACTACTTCCGAATATAATCACAGTAAGGCGGATTTTCTGCGAAACGTTCTTGCGTAGTTCAAAGCAAGCTCCTTCGCAGATTTTGTCGAATATCCAACCCAGACCGTCACGGCTTATAAGTTTCATCAGATTTGGTAAGCTGAAAGATTCTCGCAAGCTCTGAACCGTTTCCATCGGTAAATTAAAACGGGTTGCCAGTTGAATTACCAAGCTAGTATCAAATGCAATATTATTCTGCGCTGCCTGTTCACCAAGTGCAATTTGCTGAATCGAATTAAAATTACCGCAAATCGTTATGGCATCAAGTAGCTCAAACGAAGTGGCATGGTTCAGGGCATCTTGTAGCGACAAATTATGAAGAGACAAATCTAGGAACACCTCAGTTGAATTATCAAGCATAGGCAAGATACCGTTACCGACCGAATCGAGTGATAAAGCAAGGTGAGTTAGAGTAGCAGTATTATCCAGATCGGACAAATTCACCCCATTGTTATTCTGGTATGACTGTTCTAATTTCGTTTGCAGGTTGGGTAATTCAAAGGCACTCTCGTGAGCCAACCCAATCATAACGCGCACACCACGTTCAAGCCTATCGGAAGATATTGAATTAATAGCTTCGGTGATAGCGCTCGCTACCAGTTCACGCGGTATTTGGCTTAGCGCGGCTTCTTCTTCATGCGTAGCAGCGATAAAGTGAAGCAATAACGGCACAGCCTTATTTACAGAAGAAAGGGTAAGCCAGTGTAATTCGACTCTAGGGTCTAAAAGCGCAACAGGTTCAGGTAATGAATCTACAACCGGGCTAAGGTTATGTTCCCACATTACTTTAACCCAGACTTCTGGGGTTTCAGTTTCGGGAATCGCTTCAGGGGTACCAATAATTGAGCAGAGGGCGCTTCCAGATTCAATAACGCATTTTTGGACTTTGAAGTGTGCAACACCACCACCGGGTATAATCATTCGCACCCGCTGTATAACTTGGTGAGTCAATAATGCAGTAGCAGCAGCTTTAGCAGCGGCGGCGGCAGTCAGATGGACAATATCATTTTGCGAACCACCGATACCTGCTCTGGACGCATCTTTTCTGATTTCGCGTCCCATAAGGGTTTCTTCTTTCTGAGTCCTTGAGCTAAGTACATCTCACTCTATTTAGCTTTAGCTTACCTGCATCATCGAAAGGTAATGGCTGGAACAAGGCTTAGCTTGGTTCCCTAAAATAATTGCCTGATTCTTAGTTGTGTTAACGTTCGGATACATCGCAAGAATCAGGAGTAAACTCAACGCTGTAATTCTCATTATACTTCGACAGCATTTACCCACCAGAACAAGTACCATATTTTGACTTGTTGGCGCACTTTATCAGGTATCGTTTTATTACCTGCCGTCTCTGTGCCATCGCTGCTGTTAAACAGCTTAGGATTTCTCTTAACGGTTTGTTAATTCTTCCTTTTATTAATCTTTTGAGTCTTTACACTAGGCTAAGCAACTGGAGTTCAAAACATAGCATGGTGTAAAAGATTAATTAAGAAATCTTTAAGGATTCGTTACAAAAGAGTGAGGAATCAATTAAGATTACATGAAGTATAACGCATAGGGGAAAGCAATGTCAATATCAATTTGAGCGACTCTGATTAAGTTTTGTTAACAAAAACCCCCTCTTATATTCAAAAAGAGGGGGTTTGTTAAGGGTTTTTTAGTTTTCTGAATTTCCACCTTCGTCATTCTCAGAACCGTTTCCATGCGGTATCTTTATTGGGCGACGACGGCGCGGAAAAGGCTTTCCTTCCATATCGAGTTTAACTCGGAGCGGAGGGCGACGACGAGGGCGTGGAGTTGCTTCTGGGCTATCTGCCATATCCGCAGAAATAGCCTCATCGTCACCAATACCTTCCTCGTTGGCTACTTCTATATCATCTACCCCTTCTTCGATTTGATCATCTATCTCTACCAATTGCTCCGGTTGTTCCACTTCTGATAAAGCCTCTTCAGCAGAGGGAAGTTCCGGTAGCGGTTCGGCTGAATAACTCAAAAGCCCGAAATATCCAAAAGTATCAGGTTCGCTTGGCGATGAAGCTTCGATTTCTGGAGTCGACTCAACTTCGGCTACTTGCTCGACAATTTCATCTTGCGCGATTTCCTGAATAGCAGTCATTTCAGGCTGAAACTCAACCATAGGTGCGGCATTTAATTCGTCTGGCATCTGCTCCATATGTGATTGAGCTTCCGCTGCTGCCGTTGCTAACATAGCATATTTAACTGCTTTGTGTTCTTCCTGCAAATGCGCTACCTGTACTCGCATCTTGCGAGCGCCACGAGAATGCACTTCCACCGCCATTTTCAAGACACCCTCACTTAAAAGACGAGAGAGTATGGTGCCGGCGTGGCTTTTAGCTTCATTCTCGTTCATACCATGCTTGTTTAGATAATCGCGAACGTTGGAAAGCAATAATTCGTATCCAAGCCACCGATTGCGATGACGCAACCCTTCTATCAAAACAATAACTTCCTGAAAGTGAGGTTGGTCAAGTAACGTAGGCTTAGGCCCGAAAGGCGAAGTGTTCGTTTCTTTATGGAAAGATGAAACTGAACGTTCACGACTACTAGGAGTAAGAGCCACCGCTTCCACTTTTTCTGATTCAGCTACAGGGGCATGCGCTTCAATTGCTGCGTCCTGTTGAGCTTCAGTCGCCCCATCATCCGACACGTTCTCAGTCGCTTTAACAACTGTTTCAGTTCTAGTTTCTTCGCCGGCAGCCTCATAATTTTCTTCGGAATCCATATCTATTGAAGACTCGCCATCGTTAACCCCATCCGCCTCATCATACCCACTCTCAGAGACATCCATTCGAGGTGAACCCGGCATAGAAACCCACAAAATATGTCCGATTTGATCCATTTGCAGGATATTAGCAACTTCTAAAGCTGAAAGTAGGGCTTTGAATTTGCTGAATCCATAACGGCGTTCATTAAAACTGGGGATGCGGCGCAGCAAATCTTCTTTAAGGTCACGGGCGCGCATTTGCGCTCTACCACTAGTGGAACGTTGGGACAAAATATTGCGGATTACTTCCTTAATATCCTCAAAATTGGAAGCATGCGCGGTTGACTGTGTAGTAGTCGAGGCAACAGGCTTGACAGGAGCTGGGGGAGGAGTTGTTACTACCGGAACTGCTTGAACCGGAACTTGCACAGGTTGTTGTGCCTGTGGTTGCGGAACGGGTTGGTAAGAATTTGTCACAGACGGATAGTTAACCGGAGTTGTAGGCTGATATTGTATGGGATAAGTTACCTGAGAAGGGTAGGAAGGCTGCTGTTGCTGAGGAATAGGAACCTGCATATAGGGTTGACCCACACTTGTCGGCGGGGGAGTACCACGCCGATTTCCTGCCAAGCGTCGCCCACTACGCCCTGCAACAGTAGTTTGCTGCTGCTGGTTTTGGGGGGACGTAGGTTGTTGCTGGTAATATTGCTGTCCAGATGACTGCTGAGAATAAACTCCCTGATAATAGGCAGCATACGGGTCGGAAGGCAAGGAAGCTTGCGCCAGCAACACACGATAAGGTACAAACTCATCGCAGATTTGCTGCAAAACATTTGCCACATAATCCGGTCCGACAACCACTACGCGCCGCCCACGCATTTTAGCGAGGCGCACCACTGGCATCATGTCCTTATCGCCGGTTACAAGGACATAAGTGCGAACACTAGGCATTAAATGTAAAAAGTCCACACAATCGGTCACCATCACCGGGTCTGCAAGGCTCTTGCCCTTCCCGGTTTGCCCGCTCAAATCACGATCAGCGTGAAAGACGGGAGCGTAAACGGTTTCAACGCCAGCCTTGTAAACTTCAAGACGGTCAACGGTATTTGACCATTCGGCGTAAGCGCGGGCAAGTACCAACGTACCATAAGATTGAGCCTTGGCAATCAGCACATCGAGATTAGGGCGATTGCTGCCACGGTCGGCATAATTACTAATTACAAGATTATCCCAATCTATGAATAAAGCTACCTGATCTGTTTCTTCTTCCTTGCGGTTATATATATTTGGATATATTGCCATGTTAAATCTAATCCTTTCAAGCCTCTAGCAAACTCTCGATAGAGTTGACCCGCTTCATTGTCGTGTCTATACTTGATATTGTACATGTAGAAACCATGTTTTTTGTAACATTCTTTCGGACAAATGATAGGGGGTACTTAAGTTGTCTAATTCCAGAATAAAAAAGGTCGGGCGAGGCGATGAGCGATTGCTCGACCAAATGCGCGGGGTACGTATTACCCCCAATGTTGTTGAGTGGGCGGAAGGTTCTGCATTGGTTGAGTTTGGAAAAACTCGGGTGCTTTGCACTGCCAGTATAGACGAGAAGGTTCCGCCGTACCGTGCGGGCAAAGGGATTGGTTGGGTTACTGCTGAATATTCCATGCTGCCGCGGGCGACTCACTCCCGAACCCCCCGTGAAGCAGCAGTTGGAAAGGTCAGCGGTAGAACGCAAGAAATCCAGCGCCTCATCGGGCGTAGCCTGAGAGGTATTGTTAATTTTGTCAGCCTCGGAGAGAGGCAAATTATTATTGATTGTGACGTTTTGCAAGCCGACGGAGGCACGCGCACCGCCTCGATAACGGGAGGTTACGTAGCGCTCGCGCTTGCCTGCAAATGGTTGCAAAATAAGGGTTTTATAGATACTTTTCCGCTTACTAACGCAATCGCCGCAGTGAGCGTAGGCATTGTTCAGGGACAACATGTCCTTGATCTTAATTACAGTGAAGACAGCGCGGCGGCGGTAGATTTCAATGTTGTGATGCTGGACAGCGGCGAATTCGTAGAAGTACAGGGGACAGCAGAAGGAAGTCCATTCAGTAGGAACGACATTGATGCCATGCTGAACCTTGCTGAAAAGGGTATTCGTGAACTTTTTGAAATCCAGAAGCAAGCTATCTCCGAGGTGTAAACTCGGAGCAAACCCAACTTTTTTGACTTTCAGGTACAACGTTCAAAGTTCCTCCGCCATTGCGAACAGACATCGCATAAGCGCGTCGGTGTCTTCGGCACGCCCAACGGAGATACGGAGATAGTCAGGTAAACCGGGGAGGTGCAGGTATCTAACAAAGATGCCTTGCCTCTCCAAACGCTTTTTTATCCTAAAAGCATCACCCCGGACTACCTTACAGAGAACGAAATTTGCATTTGAGGGGTACGGTTGCAGAAAATTCAATTTCCGCAATTGGCGGAACAAGCGACCGCGCTCATTCTTTATCCAGCCAATTACGGTTTCATAGTAGCGTGGATCATCCAGAACAGCCTCTACGGCTAACTGCTGTGCAGCGTCAAGTTTGTAAACCGCACGCAACTTCCAAACGTGCTTGAGAATCTCTTGTGAAAAGAGACCATAAGCAACACGCATTCCCGCCAACCCAGCCCAATGACTAAAGCTTCGAGCTACTACTAGGTTCTCAAATTCCGTAACTAGGTTGGCAACACTATTTCCTGCAAATTCGTAGAAACTTTCATCTACGAGTACGACCACTCCGGCTTTAAGGAGCTTTACCACCTCAATTGGAGATATTAAGTTGCCGGTGGGATTGTTCGGCGAGCCTATCACTACTAACTTGGTGCGCTCGCTTACTGCCGCCAATATTTGTTCAATTTGCACTTCAAAAGTGCTAGAACTGCGCGGCACCTCCACTACCTGTGCTCCCGCTAAATTAGCATAGAAGCGGTAAAATTGCACAGTTGGAGGACAAATTATGACCTCATCGCCCGGTTTTAGCAAAACCCGCATCACGAGGTCTACCAGTTCGCTCACGCCATTTGTCAGCAGTATTCGCTCCCGACGAATACCAGTATAAGCTTCCAACCTGCTGCGCAACCCGGTCATCAATGTGTCCGGGTAACGATGATAAGCGTCGAAACTGGCTAATAATTCCTGTACCCGTACCGAACAACCAAATGGATTTTCGTTAGCATCCAGCTTAATGATTTCTTCAGGTTCAAAACCTAGGCGTTTACTGGCTACCTCTAACGAATCCCCCGGCAGATGGCTCTCCATCTCCACTATATCTGGGCGGACTAATGCCTCTATATCCACCTCATATGGTTCAGAAGGCAATATGTGAGCCACTCCTCTGCATCACGCCGTCCGTGTTCTTATCTCTTTCTCTCTGTTAAAGTCTGTTCTTGTTTTCTGACTTAACAAATTACTACTATGATTTAGCAAAAAATCTGCTCAGTTTTTGTCCGAACATTGTTTGAATATTTTGCCTGTGCCATTATACACATTATTTAATATGTCAACAAGGGGCATAGCGAAAAGGTTCAGGGAAAATGCGTCTGGAAATAGATGCACTCTCTAATGACTTTACTCTGAGCCTACACTTGCTGTATCTCTTTGCAAGAAGTTTGAACTAAAAGCATAATCCCTGATTATCGAAAAACTCGTTGGAAATTGCTGTAATTTTTTGCTATAAGTTTGCGTTTCTAAAAATAGGAACAACAAAAGCAATTATTAATCTCTTCCGCCTATCAATGTTTGTCAATCAAAAAACAGGAGCGGGTACAATGATAAACAACAAAGATTTCAGCCGCAGACACTTTATAAGAATAGCCGGTATCGTAACAGGGTCGGCAGCTTTAGGGGCATTGGCAGCATGCAGCGACAATACCAGCAGCCCTACAGCCGGGATAACCCCGATTATTTCAACCTCCAAGCCTACAGTTTTACCGGTGGGCAATCCCATTGATAGTTACATGGCTTTAGCTCCCAGCACGATGCGGGCAGGACAGGTCGAAAAAGTTTCCGTTTCGCTGTTCAGCGGGGCAGCGTTGGGAACTGATACCGTAAAAGTGGATTTGCTACTAAATGGGCAGAGCAAATCCAATGTAACAGGTGTTATACAGGGGCGGGGTGATTTGGCTTTAAATCTACCTACGTTAAGCGAGGGTACTTATACCCTCCAACTTGCTACGTCCAATTTTCAAGCGCAAACTCAGGTAAAAGTGGAAAGCGGCACGCTGGTTTTTCTGGAAACCGACAAGCCCATCTACAAACCGGGACAAACGGTGCATATCCGCGCCATAACGCTTGACCCACGCCTGATACCGATAAGCGAACAAATCACAATCGAGGTACAGGACGCGAAGGGTATAAAAATCTTCAAGAAAAACCTACAGACCGATGAGTATGGCATGGCAACCGCCGATTTGCCGCTCTCCAGTGAGCCGAATCTCGGCACATGGAAAATTTCAGGAGTCATAGGCAAAAAACGCACGCAACTGGACATCCGAATCGAAAAATACGTGCTGCCCAAATATGAAATCACTACCCAATTTACCAAAGGTTGGGCGCTAGTAAACGAGTCTATCAAAGGCACAATCAAAGCGGAATACAGCTACGGTAAAGCGGTGCAAGGCGAGGCGGAAATACACGCCTTCAAATATACCGGAACTTGGCAGGAATTTTCCACCGTTACCAGAACCATCAACGGACAAGTGGATTTTGAACTACCCGCTGTAAATTACGTGGTGGGAGTGCCGGGAGCAGGTGGGCAAGGAAATGTGCGCCTTGAAGTGACAGTGCGAGAGAAAGACACGGGCTATGAGGAAAAAACCACCGAGTTGCTAACCATGGCTTCTGCGCCGATAACCTTAAAGGCGATACCAGAAAGCGTAATTTTCAAACCTGCGTTGCCCTTGTCGCTATTGTTGGTGGCGCAAACACCAGATAAAAGCCCGGCAGACGCACAGGTGACGGTTGAAGTGATATATACCAAAGCTGATTACAGCTCCAGTCGCGAAACCCGGCAAGCGGAAGTCAAGCAGGGAACAGGCTCAGTGAAGGTTAATCCGCCCGGTGATGCGATTTCACTCACGATTTCAGCTTCCAGCAATACCAATTCGGGTAAAGCCTATACCTCCCTCACCATGCAAGCCGGCTACTCGCCTTCAGGTAATTTTATCAGCTTGCAACAAGTCAGCAAGGGTGGGCTAAAAGTGGGCGATACTGCCAGTTTCAAGGTAAACGCTACCAAACAAGCAAGCGGCTTCTACTACGAGATAATGGCACACGGCACGCTAATCTTTTCCGACTATTCCGCATCACCCGACCTAGCGTTCACAGTTACGCCCCAGATGACACCGCAAGCGCGTTTGCTGGTTTATCAAATTATGCCCAACGCCGAAATAGCTGCCGATTATCTGCCCTTCTCGGTTGAAGCGAGCTATACCCACAAGGTCGAAGCCAAATTTGATAAAGAAGAAGTAGAGCCGGGGCAAGAGGTTAATTTAAGCCTGAAAACGGAGGGAGCGGCAAAGGTGGGCGTGGCAATAGTTGACCGCTCGGTCTTTATTTTGGCGGAAAATCGGCTAAATCTGCAACAGGTCTTTGATGAATTGGAAAAATTGTATCAAAAACCGCAGATTGAGTTGCACGACGCGCAACCTGTAGCTGGAAACGTAATGCCCGGTGGTAGCGGAAAGATGGACACATTGAGCAGCAAAGAAATGTTCGCCAACGCAGGGGTAGTGGTACTGACCAACAAAAACGTACCGCAAGGCAAGAGCTATCAGCAACAGGTCTTTGCGGAAGCGGGTGGAGGAGTAGCAAGAGGCATACCTCCTGCCGCCGCCGCTACTGCTGCTACCACCGCCGCCGCTCAAAATTCAGCAGCCGATGCCAGCAAAGCAGCCGATCAGGTTGGCACGTTGGCAGAAGTGCAAAGGGTTCGGCAGTTCTTCCCCGAAACGTGGCTTTGGGAAGATTTCAAAACAGGGGCGGACGGTACCGCCAGCAAGAAATTACAAGCGCCGGATAGTATCACCACATGGATGCTGCACGCGGTGGCGCTCTCTCCCAAACTGGGCATGGGCATGGCTGAAGCACAATTAAAAGTGCTACAACCTTTCTTTGTAACGGTTGACTTGGTGTATTCCGCTATCCGGGGCGAGCAATTCCCGGTTAAAGTGGCGCTCTACAATTACACAGCGCAAGAGGAACAATTCACGGTTGAGCTAAATCCTGAAAGCTGGTTCGAGTTACTAGATCAGAATTCCAAAACAGTTAAAGTGGGCGCAAACGGCACAGGTGGGGTATCTTTCACCATAAAGGCAAAAGAGCTAGGCACGAAGCAGTTAAAAATCACGGCACGTTCGCGCAACCGAGCGGACGCAGTAATCAAAGAATTGCTGATTGAGCCGGAAGGCGTAGCGCGGGAATTGATAGAAAACTATGTGGTGACCACGGGCAAGAACCTACAACTGGATATGAGCGTCCCGGCAGGGATTGTAGCAGGTTCAGCGCGGGCTTATCTGGCAGTAACGGGCAACTACCTGACACAAACAATCGAGGGCTTGGAAAATCTGTTGCGTATGCCCTACGGCTGCGGTGAGCAAAACATGATTCTATTCGCGCCAAACGTTTTTGTAGCGCGTTACCTGAAAGAAACCGAGCAGATAAAGCCCGAATTGCAGGCGAAAGCGGAAAGCCTCATGATAACAGGCTACCAACGCGAACTAACCTACCAACGCACCGATGGCAGTTTTTCCGCTTTCGGCAATAGCGATAAAATCGGCAGCTTGTGGCTTTCAGCTTTTGTACTGAAAACGCTGTCTATCGCTAAAAATTTTATCTACATAGATGATAACGTTTTGAATGTAACTCGTAGCTGGCTACTCAAGCAGCAAAAAGCAGATGGTTCTTTCGAACCGGTGGGTTTCTTGCACCATCAGGATTTGCTAGGCGGATTAAAAGGCAATCAAGCATTAACGGCTTACCTAGCGGTGGCGTTGCAGGAGTCGGGCGATAAAACCGGAGCGGGCAAAGCTATTGCCTATCTGGAGAAGAATCTAGAGGGTATGAGCGACCCCTATACGCTGGCTTTGACTTCTTATGCGCTGGAACTAGCAAAAAGTGGGCAAGCAGTCAAAGCCTTCGAGATGCTGGTCAAGTTGGCGAAACAGGACGAAAACGGTTTGTATTGGGGTGAATCAGCGCAGATTCCTGTAAACCCGCAACCGAACGTTAATCGCTATAACCCACCAAACCGCAGCGCCACCATCGAAACTACCGGTTACGCACTGCTGGCGCTTGTAGCGCATGGCAACCGGGTAACGGCAGCACAAGCAGCGCGTTGGCTAGTCTCAAAGCGCAATTCTTACGGCGGTTGGGATTCGACTCAAGATACGGTGGTAGGCTTGCAAGCATTATCACAATATGTGGCAGGCAGCAAAACGGATGTTGACGCTACCCTTACGTTCCGCAACGGGAATTGGCAAAAAGAGGTTCGGGTCAATACAGACAACGCCGATGTATTGCAAACTATTGAGGCGCAGTTGGGCGATACAATGACTGTAGAGATAGCAGGACGGGGGCAAGCAATTTTGCAAACGGTACGACGCTTCAACGTACCGGAGGCTGAACGCAAGGAGCAATCCACTTTCCAGTTAAGCGTGGATTATGGCGCATCACAGATAGAATTGAGCAATCAGCTTAATGTAAAGGCGACAGTGCAATTCACGCCACCCGAACCTATCAAGGCGGGAATGGTAGTGCTGGATGTGGCTTTACCCACAGGCTTTGCGCCTGTTACCGATACGTTGGTAGCGCTATCGAAACAACAGCCCAAAATCAAACGCTACGATGTGGCAGGGCGTAAGGTGATTCTGTACATCGAGGATATGTCTCCAAACGAGACTCTAACCTTCGAGTTCAAGGCGGTGGCGCTCTATCCAATCAAAGCGCAAGCGGTTACTTCACAGGCGTATTCTTATTACCGCCCCGATTGGAAAGGCGAGTCGCTGGGAGGCGCAATTGTAGTCAACGGTTAGAGAACATGGGTTAATAATTTCTCAAGCGTGGGGAGTAATCCTCACGCTCTTTTTTTTGGAAAAGGGTCTTGCCAGCACGAAAAATAAGGTGTTCTAAACAGTACCCAACCAAAAACTAGCATTTTTTATTTTACCCCTTGACTACAACCGGACTAAGCTATATACTACATCCGGCTAACCATACTTTGTGTGATTACGCCAATTAGAAACAAATTTACTGTAGCGAGCTTATTCCTATAATAGATGTTAGTGATATGCCTCTATAACGTTGGTTATATAATATTATGCGCGAATTAGTCAAACAATTTAATTATGCCTCACAACAATTCCGTCTGCTGATGGATAATGCCGGGAACGGTGGCATTCCCAAACTACGCCGCGTCCACGCTTACGAGGAGGCTTTCGCGCACCTCGTCAAATGCCATGAAATTTATGAGCTACTGCGGATGCAAGCGGGAGAAAACGAATTAGCGCTTATGCACCGCACCCTTAATGAGAATTTCAAGCTCTATACCGATGGTTGGGGCAGGGTCAAGCGAGTGGTGCAAGAATCGCGGCAGGCGCGTCATGAGCGCAAGCGTGAAGAAAGCTTTGATTATTAACCGGGCTCTTTCAGGTTTTTCTCTTCCTTCATATCCTTGTAAACCAAATCAACAATGTCAGGGTACAATTTCTTCATACAGTTGGGACAGATACCATGACTGAACCGCATATCCGAATTATCTTCAAGGTAAGTCTCAACCTGATGCCAATAACCTCGGTCATCCCTGATATTCTTGCAACTAGCACAAATGGGCAACAAACCTGAAAGCAACTTTATCTGCTCCAATGCCTCGCGTAATTCGGCAATGAGATGCTCACGCTCATGCTCAATTTGTACCCGCTGGGATATATCACGCATAACAATTAAGCTGCCATTTGTTGCAGCGCCTTTATCGCGAATCATCGTCACATTAACATCGTAGTAACTGAGTAAATCATTCTTACTAAGCTGTAGTTCACCTTTTATATCTGCCTTAGACATTAAATAATTGAGAAGTTCAGGGTTGTTTGAAAGAGCAATATCAACGCTTTGACCAAGTAATTTTTGTTTGGACTGACCCACAATTTGTTGTGCAGTTTGATTAAGGTCAACTATGCGTCCTAAGCGGTCAAGCACAAGCCAAGAATCCTGTAGCACATCTACCAGCATGCTACGCGCTACCGGCAAGAGGTCGAGAAACTGGTAACGATAATAGCTTACTACAATCAGTAGGGTGGTAAAACTCAAACCAACGGCAGATAGATTAAGATTTGGAATAGGGGAAAAACCGAACACATAGAAAACATTTATTACCAGTGGGATAAATGCGCCGATCAATAAGAATATTATCTGACTACGATAGGGCCCGGAAGCTGATAATAGAGTGTTAATCAATAAACCAATAATACCAAAGCTAAAGATATAAAGTATGGGCATTTGAACAAAGTAATACCAGAAGCCGTAATTGTTTTGTAAAATTGGGATTGAGGTAGTGGTAATATCCAGTAAAGGTTGCTTGCGAAACAAATGGTGTAGAGGGTCAGTCCAGATAACAAACTGGCTGATTACCGGATACAATACCAGCGGTATAACAAAGCGACGCACTTTCTCGAAATAGCCCAGATAACTCAGAATCAGACCTACCCAAATTATTGGTAGTAAATCTATACCGATAAATTGCAGGTTAGCAAGGGCAATTTTGGTATCTAAAGTGGTAGCAGCTATTTCAAATATAAAACCTACAATCCAAACCTCAAGGCAGGCGATAAAAGCCAGCATCAACTTAACGGTAATATTGCGTCTTAACCGCCAAATCAAAAGCGCAACAATAAATATGGGTATTGCTGAGAAAATAAATGGTATTAAATAAGAAGTAAATTGGAACATAATGTCACTTTTGAATCAAAAATCCTTATTTCCAAAAGTAAAAAACAGATGTAGCTAAATTCTCTTCAAAAGATTATAACCCGTACTCGCAGTTAATAACAGATACTAGTTTTTGCGAGCAACGGTTATTTTTTGTAAGAATTAACCTGCTTTAGCTATATTTTGCCGATGGTTTTTTTCAAGGTGAACCAACAAAACCGCTATATCTGCGGGATTCACTCCATTCAGCCGCGAAGCTTGCCCTAGAGTAGCAGGCTTAAATTGGACAAGACGCGCTCTTGCTTCGTTGCGTAACCCGACCACAACATTATAATCGAGGTCGTCAGGTAAAGGGCTATCTTCAAGGCGACGCATACGCCCCACTGCTTGTTCTTGCTTGTTAATATAGGTGGTGTACTTGGCTTCAATTTCAACCTGTTCGGCTACATCCGAGGTAGGTTGCTCATCAGGGAAAAGCACCGCAAAGGCACGAGTGCCAACGTCAGGACGGTGCAGATATTCAAAACCCCGTGTCTCGCCTGAAAGAGCAGGAAGCCCGGCAGCGGTAAGCATTGCATTACGCTCGGCGCTAGGTGTAAGACTAGTTTTTTCTAGCTTCTTGAGGTAATAAGCGATGCTATCTCGCTTATTTTCAACTGCTATATAGCGTTCTTTTGAAACTAACCCCATCTCATAGGCAAGTGGAGTCAGGCGCAAGTCGGCGTTATCAGTTCGCAATAACAAGCGATATTCGGCGCGACTAGTCATCAAGCGGTAAGGCTCTTTGATTTCTTTGGTAGTAAGGTCGTCAATCATTACGCCGATATAAGCCTGCTCTCGCTTTAGAATAAAAGGTGGGCGACCTTGTACCCGTAACGCCGCGTTAATTCCCGCCACCATTCCTTGACCACCCGCTTCTTCATAACCGCTAGTGCCGTTGATTTGACCCGCTAGAAACAGGTTAGAAATGCGTTTGGTTTCCATGCTGGCGCGAATCTCAGTGCTTGGAACGGCATCATACTCAACCGCGTAACCGAAGCGCATAATTTCGGCTTTTTCCAAACCGGGGATTGAGTGAATCAAGTCAATCTGTACATCGGCTGGCAAACTGGTATTTGCGCCCTGCACATAGACCTCGTTAGTTACCCAACCCTCCGGTTCAAGGAACAGTTGGTGTGATTCCTTATCGGAGAAGCGGTTAACTTTATCCTCGATACTAGGACAGTAGCGAGGACCAACTCCCTCGATTACTCCGGTAAACATAGGGGCGCGATGGAAATTATTGCGAATGATTTCGTGAGTGCGCGAAGTGGTATGCACTAGATAGCAAGGCAACTGAGGTCGCCAACCGTCCAAGGTGGAATTTGGGAAAGCTTTGGGAATGGTGGGCGGTGGCATAAACTCTACCCGGTCATTTTCAGAGTAGGTAAAGCTGAAATAGAGTGGAACCGCGCTGCCACGTTGAACCATTGTTTTTGAAAAATCAATGGTGCGAGCATCAATACGTGGCGGAGTCCCGGTTTTCAAGCGATGTAGCGGAAAACCCAAATCAGCTAGATTATTGGAAATCTGGATGCTAGGCGGTTCCCCTGCACGTCCCGCACTGGCGATATAAGCACCCATAATAATACGCCCTTTGAGAAAAGTGCCAGTGGTTAACACAACCGTCCGAGAATGATAGGTTAGCCCATTGGCGAATACTACGCCACAAACTTGCAGATGCCCGGTTTGTTCATCGCGTTGAATGAGCAATTCTTCGACCTGAGCTTGGCGCAAAGTGAGATTAGGGGTATTTTCGATTGATTCTTTCATAGCAAGCTGATAGAGCTTTTTATCAGCCTGCGCCCGCAAAGCCTGTACCGCTGGACCTTTTGAAGTGTTAAGCAAGCGAATCTGAATCAAGGTGCGATCAGTGTTACGCGCCATTTGACCGCCCATCGCGTCAATCTCACGTACAACATGTCCTTTCGCCGGACCGCCGATTGAGGGGTTACATGGCATAAGCGCTACACTGTCGAGATTTAGCGTTACCAACATAGTCCGACAACCCATTCGAGCCGCCGCCAACGCTGCCTCACAACCTGAGTGTCCTGCGCCCACCACAATCACATCATATTCGCCCGCATTTATATGTTCCACTTCTGGTACAACCTCAAGAATCTATATTAGGGAATTAACCCCGATGAATTTCTACTTATCCAATCGGATATTATACCTTAAGCGAGGTTGGAATGAAATGGATTTTTCTGATATTCAGGGGAAATGCTTTTAGCTCAAACTTCTCGTATCGAGATGCAGCAAGTGTATCAATTTAAAATAACTTCAGGTTCACTGTAAGGCCATTAGAGGGGGCAGCTATTTTCAAACGCATTTTCCCTGTCTGATATTGAACAAGCATTGGTGATTTAACGAGCGATAAATTGGATTGGTTTGGTGGTAGGGTCATTGAAACCGGATGCAATTGGAAAGACAATAGTGAAAGTTGTACCGCTCCCGGAAGCGCTGCTGACTTCAATGCGCCCATGATGAGCGTGGATGATTTCTTTGCAAATAGCCAGCCCTAGCCCTAACCCGCCATGTTCTTTGCTACGGCTTTTCTCTGCTTGATAAAAACGCTCGAAAATATGGGGTAAATCTTTTGGAGAAATACCTTGTCCGGTATCGCTAACTGTAGCTACCAGATTTTGCCCAGCAGTCCGGCAACTGACCGTAATACTTCCACCGGGAGGAGTGTAACGTAGCGCATTATCAATCAAATTATTGAATACCTGTCGCAAGCGATCGTAATCACCCAACAGAGGCGATACCGGGTATAGATGCCTTGCCAGCTTTACTTCTTGCAACAAGGCACGCTGCTCAAATGTACTTAAGGACTGTTCTATTATTTCGTTTAACTGCAATTTTTCCTGCGCCATTTTAACCTGTCCGCTTTCAAGGCGCGAGAGATCCAACAAACTATGCACCAGCCTAATCATACGCTCGGTTTCGTTGTTGATGATTTCGGCGGAACGAGCAAAATCTTCGGGGCGGCGCAAGGCTCCATCCAGCATGGCTTGAGAAAAACCACGAATTGCGGTAAGAGGAGTTTTCAATTCATGGGAAACGTTACCGATGAGTTCTCGTTGCATACGTTGATATTGCTCGATTTCCTTTGACATCTGGTTAAAACTCTCAGCCATTTTTCTAATTTCATAGCTGCCAGCAGGCGGCACGAAATAGCTGTAATCACCACGCGCAACAGCCTGAGTTGCTACAGTTGCTTTTGCTAAAGGGCGACTAATAGTTCGGGCAATAAACAAACCCACGATAAGCGAAACTAGCAGCGCCACCAGACCGGACATAGCCAGAATAGGACCTAAATCTTGCAGCACATTCGGGACAGGTAGAACAGGCAACAAAGCAACTATCAAAACAGAACGTGCATCACCACGGATATTAAGTAGCCCGAATAGATTAACTTGAGCGCCCTCAAAACGAGTATATACCAAATCAAAATGCTCGTTCTGACGGGATATGTAATCATCCCGCAGATAAGGCTGCTTGCCAACGAGAATATCAGGAACAGGAGTGGGAGCAATGACATTTCCTGAACTAGGTGTTGGTAAAACTTGGCGAGGTCGAATCAAGGGAAGCTGTTGCCCGATAATGTTATGGCTTGGGTTCCCTTCAGTATCGTACAAAACCTGACTGGTCAGTGTTTCTACCATCAAAACACGAATGTTTTTACCGCCCAGCATTTGCTGAAAAGCAGCATCCATTTCTTCACGGGTAGGGGGCGTTATTTGGCGGCAAGGCTTGGTTTTAGCGGTATTGCAAATATAAGGGGCAAAGGCGTTAGTAGCAGCATCTTGATTAGCGCGTAGGCGGAAATTTTCAATCTGATTAGCTGCCTCCCGAATATCATTTTCGCGGTCAGCGCGAGTGCGGTCTTCTTGGTAGCCCTGAACCAACGGCAATAGCAATGCGCCCATTATTGCAACAGCAAGCAGCGCAACCGCTGAAAATGATATAATCAAGCTTGAACGCAACCTCATAAAACCCCTCCTATAGAGAAATAACTTCCCCTATTTTAGCATAGAACCTTTTTGTGAAAGGTAAATGACCGGATTGTAAAACCTCTGTAAACTCGATTATCAGGGCGGTTGCATAGTCAGTATTTATATTTTCAACACTCCAGCCAAACCACCAAGAGAATTAACCCGTAGGGGCGGTTCGTACCCACTACGGGGCACAGGCGAACCGCCCTTCTTTTATTGCCACATCACCCACAAAAAACGCCACCCAACGAGGGCGCATCGCGAGGCACCCCTACAAAATCACCTCGCACCCTTGCCCAAACCCCTTTGAGAATCGTTTTATAGAGGACAATTTCTTTCTTGCAACAGCCCTGACTCGATTATATAAATAGTATTGGCTAACAAAGCTTCTCTGCTATAATGTAAATGCTTTTCAAGAAAAATAAGAACGTTTATCAGGACGCTCAGAAGGGGGTCACCAATGGCGGATGGCTACGTTCTAGCCATAGATCAAGGCACAACCGGTACAACCACTATAATATTTGACCATGCTACAAATATTATAGGGCGAGGCTATAACCCAATAAGGCAAATTTACCCGCGTCCCGGCTTAGTAGAACATGATCCGGTGGAAATTTGGAACGGGGCAGTTTCTTCAATTCATCAAGCGATGAGTCAAGCGCAAATTGGTTACAATGAGCTTGCCGGAATCGGCATTACTAATCAGCGTGAGACCGTTGTACTTTGGGAACGCGAAACTGGACATCCAATTGATAACGCTATTGTATGGCAGGACAGACGTACCCTAGCAATGTGCGAGCGGTTGAAGGCTGAAGGGCTGGAAGCCGAATTACATCATAAAACCGGATTGGTATTAGACCCCTATTTCAGCGCTACTAAAGTTGCTTGGTTACTTGAAAATGTTGATGGACTGAAAGAACGCGCCAAAAAAGGCGAAATTCTTCTTGGTACGATAGATAGCTGGCTTATCTGGAACCTCACTGGCGGTAAATTACACTTGACCGATATGAGTAATGCCAGCCGCACCCTCTTTTATAATATCCACGAGCTAAAGTGGGATGAAGATATTCTCAACTATTTGGGTATCCCTATCAGTATGTTGCCAGATGTACGCTATAGCTCTTTTCCCTTCGGTGAAGTACAACCGGGATTGCTCGCGCCCGCTAGCCCTGCTATCCCTATCGCGGGTGTTGCAGGCGACCAGCAAGCGGCTCTTTTCGGGCAGGCAGGATTTCAAAAAGGGGAATTAAAAATCACCTACGGCACCGGCGCATTTCTGATGATGAATACCGGCAGTGAGCCTGTAGACTCCCAAAACGGTTTGCTAACCACGATTGCGTGGGGTTATAAAAATAAAGTGGAATATGCGCTTGAAGGTAGCACTTTCATTGCCGGCGCTGCGGTACAATGGTTGCGAGATGAGTTAAAAATAATCGGTAACGCTGCCGAAACCGAGCAAATGGCATTGAGTGTACCTGACAACGGCGGGGTTTATATCGTACCTGCTTTTGTCGGTTTGGGCGCTCCATACTGGGATAGCCGCGCACGTGGAGCGATTTTTGGGCTGACACGCGGCAGCAATAGAAACCATCTAGTGAGAGCAGCGCTGGAAAGTATCGCTTACCAAACCCGCGATGTGGTTGAAGCAATGAAGCTTGATAGTAAAGCGGAATTCCCTGAAATCCGAGTGGATGGCGGGGCTGTTGCCAATAACTTTCTGATGCAATTCCAAGCTGATATGATGGGGATTAAAGTTATCAGACCCAAAATAATCGAGACCACTGCATTAGGGGCAGCCTTCCTAGCAGGGTTGACCGTAAACTACTGGGATTCTCAGAGCGAAATTACGCGATTGTGGAAAGTGGATCGTGAGTTTGAAAGCCAAATTAATGAGGAAAAGCGCAACAAATTTTACCGTACTTGGAAAAGAGCAGTAGAGCGTTCTTTGGATTGGGAAGATGACTAAGCAGCCAGTTCGTGTCTGACATCCCAACAAAATATATTATGAGCTAACGGAGATATTTACAAATATGAAAATCATCATACCGCTGGCGGGGCTTGGTACACGTCTCCGACCCCATACCTATAGTAAGCCTAAGCCTCTGGTTAACGTAGCCGGCAAACCCGTGCTGGCTCATATTCTGGATGAATTAGCTGTACTTGATGTTGAAGAAATTATATTCATAGTCGGCTACCTCGGTGATCAGATTGAAAAGTATGTGTCTAAAAATTATCCGCAATATAAATCCCGCTTTATAGTTCAAACAGAAATGTTGGGACAGGCGCATGCCGTAAATCTGGCTAATGAGTATGTAACTGACGAGGTGCTGATTATTTTCGCTGACACAATCTTCAAAACCGACCTAACTCTCTTGAAGAACATTTCAACTGATGGCGTTATCTATACAAAAGAGGTGGAAAATCCCGCCAGTTATGGTGTAACTGTACTTAACGAGCAAAGCATTATCACCCGATTAGTAGAAAAACCTAAAACCTATGTTTCCAATCTAGCCGTGGTTGGGATTTATTACTTCAAAAAAGGTGAATGGCTATTTAGCGCTATCAAGAAACAGATGGAACGCAACATTCAGTTGGGCGGTGAATATTTTCTGGCAGACGCTATCTCAATAATGATTGAAGAGAAAGCAAAATTTAATGCATTTACCCTAGAAGTCTGGGAAGATTGTGGTAAAATAGACACATTATTACTTACGAATCGTTATTTACTAAGTAAGCTTAACGATGGACTTCACAAGGATGAATATCCCGATTCAGTAATTGTTCCGCCAGTTTATATTGCCCCTGACGCTAAAATCGAGCGGAGTGTCATAGGGCCCTATGTCAGTATCGCCGCTGGTGTACAGGTAATCGAATCTATTTTGCGAGATTGCATAATCAACGAAAAAGCAGTGGTAAAATCATCTACCCTGAGTGAATCCGTAATAGGCAGTAACGCCAGTGTAGCAGGAACCTTCCACCGTCTGAATGTTGGCGATAATAGCGAGATAAATTACGGCGAGTAGCAAAGAAATCTCATTTATATTTGGGCAGGTAATGATTTAGAGTTACCTGCGTTATTCAAAAGGAGTATATTGAAATGTCCTCGGAAAAGAATCGAGTGATTATTATTGGGAGTGGACCAGCCGCTTTAACCGCTGCGATTTACACCAGCCGCGCAAATCTTGATGTTTTGTGTATTGCAGGTTATGCCAGCGGAGGACAGTTGATGCTTACCAGCGAAATTGAAAACTTCCCCGGATTCCCGGAAGGCATTATGGGTCCTGAATTGATGGGAAATATGCGTTCACAAGCAGAGCGATTCGGTACCCGCTTTATCGAAGCCGATGCAAGTAAGGTAGATTTCTCCGGCGCGGTACACCGGGTTTGGATCGAAGACGAAGTTTATGAAGCCGAAGCAGTTATTGTAGCTACCGGAGCGAACGCCAAATGGTTAGGTCTAGAAAGCGAACAACGCTTGGTAGGACGTGGGGTTTCAAGTTGCGCTACCTGTGATGGTTTCTTCTTCCGCAATAAAGAAATTGCAATAATCGGGGGTGGCGATACCGCGCTGGAAGAAGCGTTGTTTCTGACCAAGTTCGCCAGCAAAGTTAACCTGATTCATCGGCGCGACAAATTTCGTGCCAGTAAAATTATGCAGGAACGTGTCAGCCAACACCCGAAAATTAACATTATTTATGATACGGCAATAGAAGAAGTGTTAGGCGAGAATAATGTCACCGGCGTTAAGTTGCACAATCTCAAAAATAATGAAATAACCGAGTTACCCCTCAGCGGAGTATTTGTAGCAATCGGGCATCAACCTAACACCTCTATATTTAATGGTGCTTTAAAAATGAACGAATCTGGTTATATCGAGGCAGTGGGTGGGGAAACTCTTACCAGCGAGAAGGGCGTATTCGTAGCAGGGGATGTCTTTGATTTCAGGTATAGGCAGGCTATCACAGCGGCTGGTAGCGGTTGCAAGGCTGCGTTAGAAGCGGAGAAGTATCTGGAAGGCTTGAACAGCGATTCTGGGCATCTCTAAGCTGCAAACTAAACGCGAACCTAAAAGGCGATAATATACACAAGGTGGCGTAGATGCCACCTCTTTTTATTTTATAGCTGATACCAATTCAATTCACCCTCTGAAGCATATCGGCTATAACACTTTTCCTAAAATTACTCAATGAGAAAATAGAGCAATCCAATTATCTTATGCGATTATTTTCATGTCTTGACAAAATTCAGATTCATTCTAAAATAGGACTCATCAATAAAGCTCATTGGTGGGGTCGGCTCAGGGGATACTATGCTCTAACTGAGTAGAGTTTCTTTTGTCACGACTTTATTTTTCTTACAATTGGTACTCATTGATTGAATAATTAATAGGCTAACATTAATCAGGGAGTGTTTTGTGACAAAGCATAACCCTTATCAAAGAGGAGAAGAAATTTCAAAGATTAACCGAGGATTAAAACGAACCCGCGTTTAAACGGGTGTTTGTCTGGAAATGACCGATTAGAAGGTTTATAAAATTAAAAAATCCCCGCGGCCCGCTAAACCATTGGGGATCTTTACTAGATACGATAGCCCTCATCAGGGAGGACTTCTTTTGTTTTCTGTCGTTTACAGAATAACATAAGAGATTCTCCATGTCAAGGGTTATGGAGGATTTTTTATGCCCAAAAATACGCTTGCACATAATTATAGCCCGAATTTGACTGTTCCAAAAAGAGCAGGACAGTTTGTACAGATACCACTCGAACTGATTAGGGAAACCGAAATCAGCCCTGCTGCCCTGAAACTGTATATGATAATCCTCTCCTACTCCGGTGTGGATAACAACAGTGCCTTCCCTTCCCAATCACGGCTTGCTTCCGATATGAAGCTTACCGAACGACGGGTGAGAACACTTTTAGTCGAGCTTCTGGAAGCCAATCTGGTAGAAATAATTCATCGTGCAGGAACTTCCAATTTGTATATACCACTTTGGAAAGCAGGGAGAGAAGCGGAAGAAAACTTCCGAGGAGAGCGGAAGAATAGTTCCGCCAATCTACATGAACATGATTTAAAACATGTGTGTGAGAAAAATTCCATTTCTGAAACAATTTCAGATACCGATATAGAAGCAGTTTCTACAGATACACCATGTGAAAACACTGAAAATGACAAACAAATATCAACCCTTCTGGTTTCTGCTGGTATCAGTTTTGTAATGGCACAAGAATTAACCCCGATAATTCGCCAGAACAATCGTGATATAAGTTATGTCAAATCGCTAATAGAAACCAGTCAAGAGAAATATATTCACAATCCGATAGGGTTTATCCGCTTTATGATTTTGAGAAATGCTGAGCCAGTCAGCAAGAAGATCAATGCACGCTCAAAACAACCTAAAAACCCAACGGCAGCGACCCAAACTCCTCTCGATTTCTCCAAATATTTGACCGGCAAATATGCTTATTTGACCGCAACAACTTCAGGTGATGACACCATCCCTAAAGAGACGAACGAAGAACAATCGCAAATCTTCTGGCAGAATCTTCGTCGCACTCTTGCTCTTAGTGGTCAATTTCCGCTTTCTATTCTGGATAGTGGAAGGTTAAGATACTGCTCCGAAACTGGGAAATACCTGCCAATCTTTGTAGGTCGGGAAGATTTAAATAAAGCTCAGGTTCAAATTCTCGATAAAGCTCTGGAAAATCTGTTTCTAACAGGTTCTGGATATAACGCAGCAACAAAAAATACTGCATCTGTGTAATGCTAACATTTAGAGAGGTATAGTTAAAAAAAGCTTTTTCAAGCGGCTTTGAGGAGGTTTTTAATTGTAAAAAGTTACCCTAGTTCGATATGCACAAAGGATAATTATAGAGTAAAATAAGCCAATACTAGAATTATTCCGCCATTATGGCGGATATCTTGGCAGAAAGACGGGCTTCGACTATGTTGGATATAGAATCTATTCTGAAGGAAGGCGAAAGCGACATGGTGGAGTTCAAGATAGCTCCTCCCCGCGCGAATGAAATGGCTGACCGCATTTGCGGCTTTGCCAATTCGACTTCAGGAGGTTATCTAATTATAGGAGTACAGGATAAAAGCTGGGAAGTAGTTGGAGTCAAGAATGTCTCCGATACCATTGACCAAATCCTTTATGCTACTCGTCTATGCCATCCTCAAGTACATCTAAATCCATCGCTACCCCAGACTGTACTCATAAATGATAGTCAATTGGTGGTAGCTCACATACCACCTAATGATGGCACATTGTATCAATCTGGAGGTGTTTGTTGGATTAGAAAAGGCACGCATACTACCCCTATGGTGGTATCAGAGATTCAGCGCTATCTTTACCATAGAGGAGTTCTTGACTGGGAAACTCAACCGGTGCGCCGTGCAACTCTTTCTAACCTGAACAGGGATCTTATCGAGCTATATCTGAAACAACGTCCTAGCAGAAGTAGGGGAGTCTTTCGCCCTTCTACTATGGAAGAGATATTGGTTAATCTTGAATGTCTTATGGCAACTAGTGATGAGACTGGAAAAGAAGCGCTACGTCCTACTAACGCTGGACTGTTGCTCTTCGCTGATAATCCGCAGGAATTTCTGTTGCAATCAGAGGTAGTATGCGCTCTTTTTAGAGATAATTCGGGTCTCAAACGCTTTTCTGACAGACGTGTTTTTCAGGGTCCTATCAGCGATCTGATTGACCAAGTTGGGAATTGGTTTGACCGGAATATTGCTGTACCGGCTCGTGTGCAGGGCTTCAACCGTATAGATGAACCGGAATATCCTCTGGAAGTTCTACGAGAGGCAACAGTAAATGCGTTAGTACACCGGGATTACAGCCTCAAAGGTGAGAATGTCCGCATATTTTTCTATTCTGACCGGATAGAGTTTCGTAATCCTGGCTTGCTTATGCCGGGTCTTAACATTGAGGATTTGAGAGAAGGTCGGGCAGGCTCTAAACTGCGAAATCCTGTTATAACTGGTATACTCAGGAATTTACCGGGTAGTTACATGGATCGTATGGGCAGCGGTATCCCATTTATGCTGGAAGAAATGCGAAGGTTGGGGCGCAGACCACCGGAATTTCGAGAGCAGGGTGAGTTTATAGTGACTTTCTATAGGGAAACTAGCGCTCAAACTGAGGAAATCAGAACTTCTTTGAAACAAAAAGAAACCGCTGCTGAAGGTGATTCTATTGTCAGAGGGCTTCAAAGGCAGCGACAAGAATTGGCGCTGAAATATATCCATAAAAACGGTTATATAACCAACGGTCAATATCGGGAACTTGTGGCAGTCTCAGATAGAACAGCCTACCGGGATTTGGAGGCATTAGTAGCGCAGGGTACTCTCAGGACTACTGGTCAGAAAAGATCCAGACGCTACATGGTTTGAGTAGTAAGCGTAAGCGCAGAAGTAAATTGGTTCGTAAAACATGGTTTCTTTGCAGGGTATAGCCCGAATTATGGGTACAGGTAGAAAATAGTCTCCACTTAATAAAAGGAGTTTTATGATTAAGATAGCTTTTGGGTTACAGAAAGGAGGGGTTGGTAAGACTACCAGCACCATTTCTACCGGCTACGCATTGGCGAAACTGGGTAAGCGGGTGCTTCTGGTTGATTCCGACCCACAGGCTAACCTAACCTCTTCCTGTTTGCTTGACCCTCGATCTTTCAAACTTAATATTTATGATCTGTTTAAAAAAGGCTCATTGAAAACGTCAAATGCCATCGTCAAAACCCAATGGGACTTTGATCTAATTCCTTCCAGTATAGTGCTTGCTTCTACTGAGGTTGAACTGGTGTCTGCTTTTCAGAGGGAGCAAGTGCTGGCAGAAAAGTTTCAGGAACTGGAAGGGCTTGGCTATGATTACGTTCTTACTGATAGCCCACCCTCATTGGGTTTGCTTACTGTAAATGTGCTGGCTGCTTCTGACAGGGTTGTAATGCCCGTTCAGTGCCAGTTGCTCTCAATTATGGGTCTGCAAGCTTTTATAGATGTTGTGGAGTTAGTACAGAAAATTAACCGTACTTTGCGGATTAGCGGGGTTTTGCTAACTATGTATGATCCGCGCACCGGTGTTTCACGTGAAGTGGAAAATAATGTACGTGAGATATTGGGAGATCTAGTATTTGATACTCGGATAGGAAATTTCACAGCTCTTTCCAATATACCTAGGCGTGGTCCAATCCAAGTTTGGGAACCAAAACACCCGGCTAGTCAGCAGTATAATGCATTTGCCGAAGAGCTTATAAATCGTTTGGAGCAGGAGAATCATTGAAGTGTCAAAGAAAAATACTACTGGTACAGATTTTTTTGCCAATCTCAGAGCACGCGCTGGAGATATACAGAAACTCACTGATAGCTCTGACTTGAAAGAAACTGAAGAACTTGAAATGCTTCGGCTGGAATTAATCTTGCCAAACCCTGATCAACCTCGTAAGATTCCTGCGCCTCTCGAAGATGAACAACTGGTGGCTGATGTAAGGGAGCGTGGAATCCTGCAACCCATAATAGTAAGACCTTCGCCAGAGCAACCCGGCAAATATTTGCTAGTAGCGGGCAATCGGCGGGTTGGCGCTGCCGGACAAGCCGGTTTGTCTCACATTCCGGCAATAGTCAGAGATTATACTGAAAAAGAGGCTCGTACTGTTGCAGCTATCGAAAATTTGCAACGACAAGATCTCGATCCATTGGATGAAGCCCGCTATTTCAGGTTTTTGGGAGTAGAATATAATCTTTCAAACCGAGATATTGCCAAGCTCGTTAATAAGAGTCCCAGCTATGTCGATCAACGTATGCGAATGCTAGAAACGCGCGTAAAAAATACGCATTTGTTACAGAAAGCACAAACCGAAGTAGAAGAGAAAACCATTTGGAAATATCGCCCTCGTGATTGGCAGAAATTTTATCAAACTTTGGAGGCTCTCGGAAAAGGTTATAGCGTTGCTCCTATCGAGGAAAAAAAGAAGTTGCGTCAGGAAATTAAGGCTCTAAGGGAGCATCTGGACGCTCTGGAAAAAGAAATGAAGGATTAACACTCCAGACTATAATGCTATTTCACTTTCGCTAACGGAATAGCCAGCCTTTCGCACAGATACCGCTGGCTAATTACCTATACCGGGCATAAGATTTGAGGTAATTGTTCATCCCCATTGTTACCAGAGCTTATTTAAATTGCTTATGCTTAGCATGACAAACTTCGTGAGTGGTTACGGTTTAGGAAAATGTCGGTATGGATAGACCCATTTATGCCACCGCTGTACTTTTTCGACCATTATCTGGTGAAAGCCCTTTATTCCAACATTCTTTTTAAAGCTTCAATATCATTTATGTGTACGGATTCTTTATGGAAGTCGATAATACCATCATCGCGTAGCTTGCAGAATTCCCTAGATAAAGTTGGACGTGAAACATTCAAAAAGTCAGCCAGTTCTCCGCGTTTCAGAGGCATAAATGTGTAATTGCCGCTTTTCCTATATAGCTCAAGCAGATACTTACTAATTTTCCCTTTGATGCTTTTAACCACAAAATAATCCACTTTTCGATTTGTAACTGGGTACGATCTGCACGACTTAAAGCAACTGCTTGAGGATACCCAAGGAAAAGGCATCAATAATATATACCCACAGTGAGATGCTACCCTGAACTGAAGAAGTACAGCCATCTGAAGGGCAACTTTGCCACTGGTTGGCAAAACCCACAGAAAGAATTTGTCAGGATACTATCTCCCATTCTTTACACCCAAACTGCATAATGCCGCCCCAAACCTCCTACAGTGACAGGCTATTTACTACTTCAGTAGTTACATATCCCAATATAAACCATTGACGTTCTAAACGTACTGGTAGAAAAGTTTGATCTAAAACCGACTAGTACCCCCCAAGCTGACCTTGCTGCTATATTGGGCTAAGCGCATAGTTGACACCTATGCAACTAACAGCCTGCTAGTCTCTCAGAATATCTAGTTTGATTTCCATTGACATCATCTAAAATTAGGGCTAATATGAAGTTGAGAGAAAGTAATTTTATCTCACCTGTAATGGGGAGTAACCGCCCGCCGGTACGGGCTAGATAGTCGTCAAGACGGAGTATATCTCCCGGCTATCTGGAAGCACCTTTCGTAAGGTACTAACGGTGAGACCATCACGGCTTATTAGCATGTGATGGTTTTTTCTTTTTCAGGTAGTATAACCTGAATTAGAAAGGAGTATAAGTAAATGCCAACTCAAGTAATAACCTCACCTTCAACCTCTTCTGGCAATTCAATTCCTTGGCACACTCTTGAGCAGAAAGATTTACTTGCTCATTTCGAAGTGAATCCTGAAATCGGTTTTTCTCAGGTAAGGGTTGACCAACTTCTGATTGACTATGGCGCTAATGAATTGCTGGATAAGGGGGTTAAACCCCCACTAAAAATTTTCTGGGAACAACTTACGGCTGTAATGGTATTAATCCTGCTGGCAGCCGCCGCGCTTTCCTTATTTCTAAGCAAATTTCTTGAAGCCGGTTCTATCTTAGCAATAGTTATTTTGTTTACCATTTTAGGTTTTGTACAGGAGTATCGTGCTGCAAAAGCTATTGCGGCTCTTAAAAAGCTGGCTGTTCCGGCAGTAAGGGTTTTTCGTGATGGAAAGTTAGTTGAAATAAGCGCAAGGTTTCTTGTGCCGGGCGATATTATTCTTCTTGAAACTGGCAATATTCTTCCTGCCGATTGCAGAATTATAGAAAGCTTTAACCTAAGAATTCAGGAATCCGCCCTTACCGGAGAATCAGAACCGGTAGAAAAAAAAGTCCAGCAGCTTGCAAATGCCGATTTGCCTCTGGCTGATCGCTTCAATATGGGGTACATGGGAACGTTGGTAACTTATGGTCGCGGCAAGGCGCTGGTAGTTGAGACCGGGATGCGTACCGAGCTTGGCAAGATTGCTTCGCTTATCCAGAGCGTCAAAGATGAGTTAACACCCCTTCAACAAAAACTGGATAAAGTTGGTAAACAATTGGCGCTTGGTGGGGTTGTGGTGGCGCTGCTAATTATGGTATTGGGCTTGTTGACCGGAGAAGAGCTTACCAAAATGTTGCTTACTGCAATCGGCGTAGCGGTGGCGGTGATTCCAGAAGGTTTACCGGCGGTTGTAACCATAACACTAGCGCTGGGGGCGCAGCGTATGCTCAAACGTAATGCCCTGATTCGCAAGTTACCTGCCGTTGAGACGCTAGGTTCTGTGACGGTTATTTGCTCGGATAAGACCGGCACACTTACCGAGAACCGGATGGTAGTACAGGTAATTGATGTTGCCGGGCATCGTCTTGAAGCAACAAAGCAAGCTGTCGCTTTACAGCAACCCATTGGGGTAACAATGTTGCTGGAGGCTGTAACCCTGTGTAATGATGCGTATCTCCAGACCGATGAAAATTCGGGAAATCCTGAGATTATCGGCGACCCTACCGAAGGGGCGCTATTATTGGTGGCTTTACATGGGGGGATTTCCAGCGATACATTGCTGGATTCTATGCCTCGAATCGGTGAATTACCCTTTGATTCTAGTCGCAAGCGTATGACTACCGTTCATCATTGTCCCGACAAGCTTTTGCCGGAAGAAGTGTTAAAGGTTTGGAAAAGTAGCCCTCAAAATCGCTACCTTGCTTTTACCAAAGGCGCGTTGGATTATCTGCTGGAGATATCCAGCTATGTATGGCTTGATGCTACGGTCAAGCCGATGGATTTCGATATACGTAGGCGAATACAAATTGCCGGTGATGGGCTATCTGCCAGCGGTATGAGGGTTCTGGGCGTAGCTTACCGTCATATTAATCATACTGATATTAAGGAAGAAGACGAATCCGGGTTAATATTTATCGGGTTAGTTGGAATGATTGACCCTCCACGTGCGGAAGTTCGCGAAGCCGTTACACGCTGTAAAACTGCCGGAATCCTTCCGGTTATGATTACCGGCGACCACCCGCTTACTGCCAGTTATATTGCGCGAGATTTGGGTATTACTACTGAAACCACCGTACTGACAGGCGATGAATTATCCAGAATGAGCGAGCAGCAATTGAATGAGGCAGTTGAGAATGTATCGGTTTTTGCGCGGGTTGCGCCTGAACATAAGCTTAGAATTGTGCAAGCGTTGCGAAATAAAGGGCATATCGTAGCCATGACCGGAGATGGGGTAAATGATGCTCCTGCTTTGAAAAAAGCTGATATTGGCGTAGCAATGGGTATTACCGGAACCGATGTCGCTAAAGAAGCCTCTGATATGGTACTCCGGGATGATAATTTTGCCACAATCGTTGCGGCGGTGGAAGAAGGACGGGTTATCTATGATAATCTGCGCCGCTTTGTAATGTTTTCGGTGGCGGGTAATATCGGCAAAGTGGCAGTAATGATGCTCTGGCCCCTACCGTTTGCGTTATCCGGTTTGAAAGTAGAGACAACGGTGGCATTATTACCTTTGCAACTGCTCTGGCTAAATTTGATGACGGATGGCTTGCTGGGACTGAGCATGGGCATGGAAAAAGCGGAAAAAAATGTTATGAACCGACCCCCTAATTCACCGGATAGCGGTATTTTCAGTGGGGGTATGGGTTTACGGGTGAGTTGGATTGGCGTGGTGATTGGGCTAATCGCTTTGATAGTGGGTGTGGTTTATAATATGCTAGGGCTAAAACAATGGCAGAGTATGATTTTTACTACGCTTGCTTTCTTGCAAATATTTCAGGCTTTGGCTACCCGTTCAAATTACGATTCACTTTTCAGAATCGGAATTTTCAGCAACCGGGTAATGTGCTATATCATTGGTATTATGGCGGTTTTGCAGGTTGCGGCAATTTATACCCCCATATCGCTTTTTCTAGGGCTTAAAGAACTTTCGCCGCTCGATTTCCTGCTTAGTGTTGTATTGAGCGCAATATTACTCATAATAATTGAGTTTGTTAAACTATTCAAACGACGACGCGCTGGAGTAATTCCCGGCTAATAGTCGTCATCGTCATAGTAGGACTGTGCCGGGTTGATTTCACTGATTGCCCCTTCGCGGCGGCATAGGAAAGTTAGCCCGGCATTTTCTTTTCGGTCAACTATAATCTGGTCGTTTTCAATAAATTGACCGTCCAGCATCATCAATGCCAATGGGTCTAGCAATAACCGCTGAATTGCGCGTTTCAATGGACGCGCCCCATATACCGGAGCATAGCCTTGCTCTACCAAATATTCTTTCGCCAGAATGGTTAATTCTATTTCGATATGCTTATCGAGTAACCGCTTGCGTACTGTTATTAACTGCAATTCTACAATCTGACCAATTTGGCGGCGTGTAAGCGATTTGAAGATAATGGTTTCATCTACCCGATTCAGAAATTCGGGGCGGAACTGTCCCTGCAAAGCCTGTGTTACCAGTGAGCGCATTTCCTCAGCCTGCCCCGGTTGCAAATCAATAATATATTGGCTACCGATGTTTGAAGTCATAATAATAACGGTATTCTTGAAATCTACCGTGCGACCTTGCCCATCGGTGAGTCGCCCGTCATCAAGAATCTGGAGTAGCACGTTAAAAACATCAGGGTGCGCCTTTTCAATTTCATCGAGTAACACCACGCTATAGGGTCTGCGTCGTACCGCTTCGGTAATCTGTCCCCCTTCATCGTAACCGACATATCCGGGAGGTGCGCCGATTAGCCGCGAGACGCTGTGCTTTTCCATATACTCGCTCATATCAATGCGTATCATTGCCTTTTCATCATCGAAAAGATATTCGGCAAGGGCGCGGGCGAGTTCGGTTTTACCCACTCCGGTAGGTCCAAGGAAAATAAAGCTGCCTAACGGACGATTGGGGTCTTGCAACCCGGCGCGGGCGCGACGAATTGAATTTGAGATAGCCCGTACTGCTTCGCGCTGTCCTATTACTCGGTCATGCAAGCGTTCTTCCATGTGTACCAGCTTTTGCATCTCGCTTTCCATCAAGCGGCTTACCGGTACTCCCGTCCAACGCGAAACCACTTCGGCAATATCTTCTTCATCCACCTCTTCTTTTAGGAGCATGCCTTGTTTTTGCAATTCTTCCAGCTTTTCTTCCTTGCCTTTAAGCTCATTTTCCAACTGTACTAATTGCCCGTATCTAAGTTGCGCCGCTCGTTCATAATCCGCCCCGCGCTCAGCTTTTTCCGCTTCAAGACGCACGGTTTCCAACTGTTCTTTAAGGCTGCTTACCGCTACAATTTGCCCTTTTTCTTGTTGCCAACGCGCCCGCATGCCTCCGGCGGTTTCTTTCTGATCGGCAAGCTCTCTTTCAATGTTATCGAGACGTTCTTTGCTGGCTGCATCCTTTTCTTTACGCAGAGCTTCCCGCTCGATTTCAAGTTGCGTGATACGGCGTTCTATTTCATCAAGTTCCACCGGCATACTATCAATCTCGATGCGTATTTTAGAGGCGGCTTCGTCCACCAAATCAATTGCCTTGTCGGGCAGGAAACGATCGGTTATGTAGCGATTGCTTAACATAGCTGCCGCCACCAGCGCCGAATCCTTTATTCGTACCTTATGATGAACCTCGTAACGTTCTTTCAAGCCCCGCAAGATGCTTATCGTATCCTCTACGCCCGGTTCGCCTACCAACACTGGCTGAAAGCGCCTTTCCAAAGCAGCATCTTTCTCAATATGCTTACGGTATTCATCCAGCGTAGTTGCCCCAATGCAATGCAATTCACCTCTTGCCAGCATCGGTTTGAGCATATTTCCGGCATCCATTGCGCCTTCGGCTTTTCCTGCGCCTACCACTGTATGCAGTTCATCAATGAACGCAATGATGCGTCCAGCTGCCTCCTGAATTTCTTTTAGCACTGCCTTTAGTCGCTCTTCAAATTCGCCCCGGTATTTTGCACCCGCCAGCATTGAGCTTAAATCAAGGGAAACAATACGTTTGTTTTTCAATCCTTCCGGCACATCACCTCGCACAATTCGCAAAGCCATACCTTCTACAATCGCGGTTTTACCGACTCCCGGTTCTCCGATTAACACCGGATTATTTTTGCTTCGGCGAGATAGCACCTGTATTACACGCCTAATCTCAACATCACGTCCGATAACCGGGTCGAGTTTTCCACGCCGCGCCAATTCGGTAAGATCGCGCCCGTATTTTTCAAGCGATTGGTATTTTCCTTCAGGATTGGCATCTGTCACTCTTTGATTCCCCCTTATCGCTGCCAGCGTTTCATAGATACGCTCACTCGTTACATTAAAAGATTTTAGAATCTGATAGGCGGTGCGCCCTGAATTATAGAAGCCCTTGTCAGATTGTTGATTAACCAAAGCTAAAAGCAAATGTTCGGTGCTGGTGTAGTCATCTTTCATTCTTCTGGCTTCATCAGCCGCTATCTCAAGAACTTTTCTAAGGTGTGCAGATGCGAGAATCTGGCTGTTAGCATTATAAACCTTTGGTAATTGCTCTAAAAGGGCGTTTATTTCATTTGTTAAAGCATTAATATCAACCGCAAGTTGGCGCATTATTTCTGGTACCACTCCCGCCGGTTGTTGCAAAAGCGCCAGCAAAAGATGTTCAGGTTGGATTTCGCTATTGTGGTAGTTTTGCGCTATGCCCTGCGCTTCTATAACCGCATCTTTAGATTTCTGGGTAAATTTATCTGTATCCATTCATAATCTCTTTCTGCATTGCCTTGAATTCAGGTACATTGTAGATGATACTACGGCTGTTTTACCATTGCCAATCCAATAGTAAGGCGGAAGCCAAAATTCGTAGCAATCGCTCTTTGTCAATGTACTGCTCTAGCCAGAAGTTAAAGCAAATTTGTTATAACATATTTATCTGATAAAATATTCCTGCACTAAAGTAACAAATTAAGTTATCGATTATTTGGAGAAAGGATATTTTGATGGAAAGTTGGAATTATGCGCCACCGCTAGATAAGCTGTTGGACATAAGCCTTGACATAGATCAAAAATTTGAAGACTGGGCTGATTACGTTGGTATGCTCAACCTTACTCAAGAACATATCCCAGAACTAATTAGGATGGCAACTGACAAGAAATTACGTTTCAGTGATGCGGAAGATGAAAGCTATGCTGGTCCAGTTCACGCTTGGCGGGCGTTGGGACAGTTAAGAGCGCAGGAAGCGGCACAGCCCTTGACCGCTAATTTTAGCTGGAATAATGACGATTGGGTAACAGAAGAACTCTTCTAAGTTTATGGCTTGCTTGGTGAAGAAGCGCTTCCTGTATTAGTTTCTTATATAAAGGATACTACTCAGGATGCTTTGTATAAAGGTTTGGCTGTTGAAGGGTTGCTTGAAATTACTCGCCAGCACCCTGACGTTGTCTCCACCATTACTGAAAATCTGATTGAGTTGCTGCAACCCTATAAAAATAATGACTCTCTCGTCAACGCCTATCTGATATCTGCTTTGGCTGAGTTAAAAGCGGAAACCTCCTTGTCGCTAATAGAAGCAGCTTTCGATGCTAAATTGGTGGATTTGAGCTATATAGGCAGAGATTATATACAATACAAATTCGGTCTTATATCCGAAGAAGAATATAATGAACGTATAAAGCTGGACAATCCATTTATTCGTGCGCTATTTGGGGAGCAAGCTTTATCTACCGGGCAAATTCAGGCTTCAACCATGCTAAGTGAGAAACCAAAGCAACATAAGGATAAAGCCAAAGTTAAAGCTAAGCGTAAGATTGCTAAGGAGTCGCGTAAAAAGAACCGCCGCAAGTAACTACAGCTTATTTTTAAGCAATGTTTATCAAGGATGTTTCTAAATCTTGAAATAAGCTCGCATTGAAGGTGCGGTTATATTACATTATTTGTAACTACTCAGCTTGTCCGAAAAGGGGTGCAGGGAAAACTTCTAGCCAGAGGTAGGGGTGAGTAGTTACCATTATTTTGATTGACATGACATAGGCATACATATATGATGAGAAAATCAAAGGGTTATGACTCATCAATAATAATTTTTCAATTTCGTTTCACTTGGAGTTTGTAGTAAATGTTAAAAAAATTAACAATGTACGCAAAGGCATTTCGGTATTGCGTACACTTACGATATAGTCTGGCTAACTTTATTTGCTTCTTTTTACCTAAATTCTTTAGTGGCTTAATCAGAGCAAAAACTTATCGAATTGCCGGTTTTGATATTGGAAAAGGTTCTTTTATTATGGGCAACGTTGAATTGCTAAGTGGAAGCCCTGATTTCTACAGGAATCTTAAAGTTGGCTCCAATACTCTGATTAGCACCAATGTAACCATCAATCTGGATGCTAAGGTAGTTATAGAAGATTTCGTTACTTTGAGTCCGTTTGTTCGCATTTACACCGGGAGTCATAATGTAGGTAACTCGGAACATCGTTGCAACAAGCCAGTCAATAAACCGGTTATTATTGGGCGAGGTAGCTGGATTGCCCTAGGAGCAACTATATTGCCCGGTGTTACTATCGGACGAGGTAGCGTTGTTGCTGCCGGTTCTGTGGTTACTAAAGATGTTCCCCCTAATAGCTTTGTAACCGGAGTACCCGCCGAAGTAAAAAGGATTCTTCCAAGTGGTTTACCTGTCCAAATTTAAGCGTTGCTGTGCCAAACTTAGTAATCACTTTGAACATTTCTTCAAATTTTAGCCCGATTCTCCGCCCGGAATTTGACCTTCTAGGCTTAAATATCTTGCAAAAATCTCATCATAAAAGTGAGCTTATTGCCAAGACGACATCAGGCTGCTTTTCGGTAAGCATCCAGTGCAATTTGATAGATTTCGCCTTCGCATTCGTAACTTAATAAACGAGGCGAGGGCAAATCCTGAAAGAGTTTTACTTCCATTATTTCATAAAAATCATGATGGGAGTTCAAATGAATCACTTCAGCATAAAATAAGGCAATTTTCAAAGAACGGTAAATATTCCGCTCTAACCATAACACTTGTACAAATTCAAGGCTGGTGAATTCTGCTCCGGTTTCTTCCACCAGTTCGCGCCCAGCAGCGCTATAAACCGATTCGCCCCATTCTACTCCACCACCGGGAAATTCCCATCCACGCCAGCGGTTGCGGCACAGAACTATTTTATCTCCGAGAAAAGGTACTATTATTACTGCCTGTATATGCTCTCCGGCTTGTTGCGCTTCTTCAGGAGAAGCATAGGGCAAAACTTTTTTAATCTTCATCATTCTTTTTAATTTATTCTCTCGTTTTGCTACCGTATAGAAAAGAAGTTTAGAAAAGAGAGGTGATTGCCAATGCTGGACAAGCACTTTCAATATAGTGCCATAAAAGCCGGAATGCTGCAATTCTTTGAGAAAGCCTCCATAAAGTGTTAATAGAGATGATTAGTGGGGGCTAGTAATTTCTTGATTGCTCCGCTATTGACAATTTTATACTCACACACTATTATATGACTTATCAGTCATAAATTATTCAACGAGATTTATCTCGCCTTGTTGGTTTCAAATCGTTTTGAAGGTCAAGGATGGCAGAAATAAGCACACAAAAAATCGGTACAGGTTCACTTTCTTTGAAGGAACGCCAACGTCAGGAAAGGCTTGAGCTTATTTTGCAAGCCACCGAAACAGCCTTGCTCGAAAAGGGCTATCACGAGATGTCCCTCGATGAAATTGCAGCGCAGGTTGGCATTGCTAAAGCTACCATTTACCTTCATTTTCCTAGCAAAGAAGAACTGGTTATTTCTCTCTTGAAGCGTAAATTAGAAGATTCCTTGCGTGATTTGGAGCAGGTAGCTGCTCAACCGCTATCTGCTAGAGCGCGTATGGAACAAATATTAATTCTCTTTTATAAGGGCAAGAAAAAAGAGCATGGGCAGTTGGTTTTTGCGCTTTTCACGGGAACTAATCTTCGCAAAGAAGTTGTCGAAAAACAACTCTCTTTATGCGATCACATGAATCAAGTTATAAGCCTTATCGGTAAGTTGCTAGATGACGGTAAAAGCTCAGGGGAAATAAACCCGACCATCCCGACCGGGTTGCTTCAATTTGCTTTTATGGCGTTTATAGCACGTCCCGGTATGGAACTTCCTTTCGAGCAGCAATTCCAATCACCGGAAGAATATGCCACTCAGGTATTAGATATATTGTTCAAAGGCATTGGTAATCCCGACCAAATTTTAAACAGAAATTAAATCTGGCGACATCGCCTAATATTGGAGGAAAAATTGACAGCCCTAACAAATTGGGTACTCAAACGAAAATCTGCCACAATTCTAATCACCCTTATAGTTTTACTATTTGGGATTTTCTCTCTCACTCAGCTAAAAAGTGAGCTATTACCTAATATTGATTTACCATATCTAACTATTACTACTGTTTACGCCGGAGCAGCCCCGGCTGATGTGTTAGAGCAGGTCTCCAAACCCATTGAACAGGTAGTAGGTTCGACCCAACATATTAAATCGGTGCGTTCTACTTCTACCGAGAGTTTTTCCATTGTTATTGCCGAATTTGAGTTTGGCACTAATCTAAAGGATATACAGCAGACTTTAAATACCCAGTTCCGTACCCTATCACTACCCACCGACTTGCGCGGGCAAACTCTCCAACCTACTGTCAGTGAATTAAGTTTTGCCAGCCAACCGGTAGTTTATATGGGGGTAGAAGCCTTGAAAGGGCAGACTACCGAGGAACTAGGGTTGATTGCTAGAGGACAGCTTAAACCGGCAATTTCTGGTCTAACTGGCGTGTCGAGCGTACAAATTACCGGAGATGTACTTAAAGAAGTGCGTCTTACGGTAAAAGCTGATCAGCTCAAGCAGCGCGGGCTAACCCAGACCGATATTACTAACGCCCTAAAAGGGTTTAACGTTAGCTTTCCCGCCGGAACCGTAAGCCTAGAGCAGAAGGATGTCTCGATACGCACTACCTTCACCTTTGGCAGTTTAGATGATTTGAAGAATTTGGTTATTGCGCCCGCTGCTACCGCTACAACTGCAACATCTGCGAAGTTAAGTGATGTGGCGGACGTGGCTCTAGTAGATGCACCCAGCAGCAGTATCAGCCGCACCAATGGTAATCCGGGTCTATTGGTTCAGGTTTATAAGACCCAGAACGGCAATACGGTTGATGTGGTAGATGCAGTACAAAAAAAGGTGGATGAGCTTAATCAGAGCTTGAGTGGTAGTGTCAAAGTCAGTACCATTTATGAACAAGCCAGCGCTATTAAACAATCCATTGATGGTCTTGTGCGGGAAGGTTTACTGGGAGCTTTCTTTGCTATCCTTGTAATTTTTCTATTCCTTCGCAATGTGCGAAGCACTTTGGTCACAGCCATTTCTATTCCTACCTCAATCGTGGTGGCTTTGTTACTCTTGTGGACTCAAGCAATCACGCTTAACATTATGACCCTCGGCGCTCTTGCCATTGCGGTCGGTCGTGTGGTGGATGATGCGATTGTGGTGCTGGAAAATATCTTCCGCCATGTACAAGAGCGACCAAACGAACCTATCTCGGTAGCGGTTAAAACTGGTACGCGGGAAGTAACCAACGCTATCACCAGTTCCACCCTCACTACAGTAGCGGTTTTCTTGCCGTTAGGCTTTGTGGGTGGTATTACCGGGCAGTTCTTCCTGCCATTTGCCCTTACCGTGACCTTTGCTCTATTGGCTTCGCTGGTAGTGGCGTTGACAGTTGTCCCCGTTTTTGCCAGTTACTTCATTAATCATAAAGCAGTTGGCACGCATGACGAAAAGCAAGATACTTGGATTCAGAAAATTTATACCCCCGTTTTGCGTTGGTCACTCAAAAACCGCTGGAAAACTTTGTTAATCGCTTTCTTGCTGTTTATCACCGGTAACGTGCTGGTTACTCAGGTTCCGGTAGCGTTTATCGGCAGCAGCGGGGATAAACTGCTTAATGTTACGCTTTCAATGCCGCCCGGTTCTGACCAAGTTTCAACGCTTGCTAAGGTTGAGGAGTTGGAAAAGACGCTAAAAGCGGATAGTCGGGTAGAACTCACTGAATCCATCATTAGCGGCAAAAGTAGCTTTACTCGCGCCCAATCTGCTTTCTCAGGCGGCGGGGGAGATGCCACTTTCTTGTTAAGATTAAACAAGGATGCGAATCTAGATGCCGCTATTAAAGACATCCAGAATAAAATGAATCCCTTGAAACCCCAGAGTGGTAATATTAAAGTGGCTTCTTTGACCAGTTTCAGTAGCGGTTTCTCAATGGTAGTGCAAGGTCCTGACGAGGAGAGTGTTCGCAAAGGCAGCGATCTTGTGCTGAATAAAATCAAGGATATAAGCGAACTCACCAACCTTTCCAGCGATGTTTCGGCAGTAGTTCCCCAGATAGTGGTTAAGCCAAATGTTGCGGCAACATCAGGGCGGGTTAGCACCCAAACGCTGGGATACCTTCTCAGTAGTGCGCTTCAGCCTACCACCGTCACTTCTATCCGTTTTGATAACGGTACCGCAAATAATGTGGTGATATACCCGCCTGACCTAAATGGTCAGACTATTGACCAATGGCTTGAGAGTCTGAAAGCTATTCCGGCAGCCGGTAACTCAACCTTCGGGCAGATTGCTACGTTCACTCGTGTGGAAGCTCCCGTTAAAGCTACTCGTCTGGGTCAAAAACCGACTGCCAGCATTTCAGCCGCGTTAGTGGGCGATAATACTGGTGGTGTAACAAAGGAAGTGCAAAAACGGCTTAGTGACGTGACTTTACCTGCTGGTGTAACCTACACCCTAACCGGGGTGAGCCAGCAACAAGGCGATGCTTTTATCGGTTTGCTTGCTGCGATGGGCGTTGCGATTGCAACGGTTTACATTATTATGGTTATTGCTTTCGGTAGTCTGCTTGAACCTTTCGTTATTTTGTTCAGTTTGCCACTGGCTACCATTGGGGCTTTTACTGCGCTATTTATCACTCACCGCGCTTTGGGTCTCCCTGCAATGATTGGTCTCTTGATGCTAATCGGCATCGTGGTTACAAATGCCATTGTGTTGATTGACAAAGTAAACCAACTTCACCGAGACGGCAAGGAGAAAAATGAGGCACTAATCGAAGCAGGGCGCAATCGAGTACGCCCAATCCTAATGACTGCGGTTGCCACAATTTTAGCTCTTTTGCCACTGGCGTTGGGAATGAGCGAGGGTTCGATTATCGCCGCCGAATTAGGTACTGTAGTAATCGGTGGTCTTGTCACCTCAACCGCATTAACATTAGTGGTAGTCCCGGTAATCTACAGCTTGCTGATAGGTTTGAAAGACCGTCTGACAGGGCGTGGCAAAAAGGGTGAAAATATTGAGGAGGAACAAGAGCAGGTCTGGACAGTTTCTTCGACAATTTAAAGCGGCAAGCGCGAAAGTCTGATTGTTCTTAATTTCTTATAAGGAGTGGGTTTGCTAAAAATTAAGCCCACTCTTTATCTTTGATGGAAACCCTAGGCGTGGTTTTCTCAAGGGGACACTATTACAGGCTTTTGGTAATAAAACAAAGGTCTGGCGAACTCAAATAGCCCAAATTATATTATTTTTAAGTCTTGCTACGGGTAATGTAATTAGCGTTTGGTTGGTGAAGGCAACGGTGTAGAGGTTGGTTTGATATTAGGGGTAATATTATCATCCAGACCGGGTGGTACGGTTGGCTGTATAGGAACAGTGGGGGTTGGTACTAGGAAAGGGGCTTCGGTTGCAGGGGGTTGGACTATCACGTTAAGCGTCGGAAACAAGCTTACAGTAGTAACATTTGCTTTATTCCCAGAACCCACTTGATTAGCCGGATTAGTTAGCAAGATTGTGATAGTTGCGACTATAAGAATTAGAATCACTGCACCGACAGCCAGCACCCATGTGCGAGGGCGATCCACCCATGATATTTTTGTGGGTTGGTGCGAGGGTTCTTTCGGTAAGCTTTCATCCCAATTTAATTCGGACGAATCAAAAGCGTTATGGAGGGCATGTTCAAATGCCTCCAATCCCGGATAATATGGTTCTTGTTCTCTTACAATTTGCGCCAAAGCCTTTGCTTGTGGAAAGAAACCCTGCGAAAATGCTTTTCTTGCCAGTTCATAGAAATAGGCTGCCCCAAAGTTTTTATCCGATTCATCTTCCTGAATTTCTTCTCCGGTCTGCTCTTCACTTTTTAGGCGCAATAAATTATCCAGTTCTTGCTGCCATTTGCTCAGGAAACGCTCGTAATCCGAAATTTTTTGTCGTAATATAGCCCGCTCATCGGTATTAGAGGTTATTACTAATTTTCTCTCCGCTTCACTCACAAGCGTGTAGGTTTCTTCCATGAAACCTTTTAACTTATGAATTTCCCCCAGTATGGATTCACTTGACATAATATTAATTGAAATTCAAATTAACTTGTAAATTCCGTTTTTTGAAACAACTACCCTAAAAGTTAGTCCCCCCTTTATTTCCAAAAGGAGGGATTAGTCAGCGGGCTATTTATCTTTCTAATACGTAGGTGCCGGGTGCCGCACATATGGGCGGGTTACTCTTGCTGCCCATTGGCGGAGGAGATACCTGCTCTCCGGCGCGAGCTTTTAGCCATTCTGCCCAGTCAAACCACCAACTGCCCTGTTGTGGCTGCGCTTTATTGAACCAATCATCTGCTGTTTCTGCGCTTTCTTCGTTAGTCCAATAGCCTCGCATTTTGGAAGGAGTGTTTATGATACCGGCTATATGACCACTTGAACCAACTATAAAACGCTTTTTACCGCCAGCCAGCTTGGTAATACGCCATGCAGATTTCCAAGGCACAATGTGATCTTGTTGCGTACCTACCGCATAAACGTCCTGAGTGATTTTACTCAGGTCAATAGGCACACCTTTAAGCTTGATTCTGCCGGGCTTAACCAGGTTATTCTCAAGGTAGGTATTGTGCAGATAGTAAGAGTGTGCGGCGCGAGCCATGCGGGTTCCATCGGCATTCCAGTACAGCAAATCAAAAGCTGGAGGCTCTTTTCCTAGCATGTAGTTATTGATTACGTTGCTCCAAATCAGGTCGTTAGCCCGCAAAACATTGAACATTGATGCCATCTCTTTGCTGTCCAGATAACCACGTGCCATCATCTGCCCTTCAATGAATGTGACATACTGCTCGTCAATGTAAACCGAAGTATCGCCCACTTCTTCAAAGTCCTGTAGCGTAACAAAGAAGGTGGTGCAATTAACAGTATCATCGCCGATAGCATTTAGATACGGCACGGTCATGGAAAGTAAAGTACCGCCGATACAATAGCCAACAGTATTGATTTTATCTGTTCCGGTTATCTCTTTGATAACATTAATAGCCGTCAATGGTCCCATTTCAAGGTAGCCCTCAAGCCCTATATCTTCCATTTGGGCATCCGGGTTTTTCCAACTGATTACAAATACGGTGAAACCTTTATCTACTAGGAACTTAATCAGGCTGTTTTCGGGCTGCATATCAAGGCAATAATACTTGTTAATCCAAGGCGGTAAAAACAAGACGGGGATGGAATAGACTTTTTCGGTAGTAGGCTTGTACTGAATAATTTCCACCAATCTGCTACGATGGATTACCTGACCGGGGGTAATAGCTAGGTTAACACCCGGTTTGAAGGCATCGGTATCGGTCATTTTAATTTGACCAGTTTTGACATCTCTAAGCAGGTTATTCAAACCATCTACTAGGTTTTTGCCGCCGCTTTTAATCGTTTCATGAATAACTTGGGGATTGGTGAAAAAGAAATTGGTAGGGCTAATTGAATCCAGAAACTGGCGCAAATAAAAGGTAATTCGCCGCTTTTGCTTATCGTCAAGACCCTTCAAGCTTCCTGCGGATTTCAAAAGGGTGGTTGCGCCAAGCAAATAGGTTTGCTTCAAAGCGTCATAAGCGATATTTTGCTGCCAATCCGGTGAGTTAAAACGCTTGTCGCCTTTCTCCGGTTCAACCGCCGGTCCTGTGGGTTGTCCCCACATTTTCATCAATGTTGCTACCATAAGTTGGTTATATTGCTGTAAATAATCGGTATAATTTGCCCATACTTTGGTTGGGTCGCTAAACATACTTGTCCAGAGTTGCTGCATCGAATGCATGATTTCAGCAGGGTCGAGCGGTAATAGCTTACTATAGGGGTTTGCCTCCCATAGCTGATCAATCATTAGCATCCAAGGATCAGGTTGGTTACTTTGTCCATTAAGGTTAGGTATTTTAAAGGTCTGTTCGACCAATTTAGTCCAATCTTGAGGTTGCATTTTTTATGTGTTGCTCCTATAAATATTAGGCGAAAGCGTCCATTCCGGTTATCGCCTGTCCGATAATAAGGGTGTGTATATCGTCAGTACCTTCATAAGTGAAAACAGATTCAAGGTTGTTCATATGTCTGCTAATCGGATACTCCAGCGTTACGCCATTAGCACCCAAAATTGAGCGGGCTTCGCGAGCAGCTTTGATTGCTTCGCGCACGTTATTGCGTTTAGCAATGGAGATTTGCACAGGATGTAAAATGCCTTCATCCTTAAGCCGTCCCAGTTGCAGCGAAAGTAATTGTGCTTTGGTCAGTTCCGTTGCCATAATCGCCAGTTTTTGTTGTACCAATTGGAATCCGGCGATAGGCTTTCCAAACTGAACCCTGGTTTTGGCGTACTCCAATGCGGTTTCGTAACAGGCACGCATCGCCCCCATTGCGCCCCATGCGATACCAAAACGGGCTTCATTCAAGCACGAAAGCGGTCCTTTCATGCCTTTAACGTTGGGTAAAACATTTTCTGCCGGTATGCGGCACTCATCGAAATGCAATTCGGAGGTAACAGAGGCACGTAGCGAGAGCTTATGCTTTATGTCGTTAGCGGTAAAACCGGGAGTGCCTTTTTCCACTATAAAGCCGCGAATCCCTTCAGCGGTTTTAGCCCACACCACCGCTACATCGGCGACACTACCGTTAGTAATCCACATTTTGCTGCCGTTCAAAACATATTGATTTCCATCTAAACGGGCGTTGGTGTGCATACCGGAAGGGTCACTACCGAAATCCGGTTCGGTCAGACCAAAACAGCCGATATATTCGCCGCTTGCCATTTTTGGGAGGTATTTTTGCTTTTGTTCCTCCGAGCCATAGCTGTAAATGGGGAACATCGCCAGCGAACCTTGCACCGATACGAAAGAGCGTATCCCGCTATCGCCCGCTTCTAGTTCTTGACAGGCGATGCCATAGCTCACCGCGTTTAACCCGGCGCAACCGTAACCATCCAAGTGCATTCCTAGCAACCCTAATTCGGCGATTTCAGGTATTAGCTCACGCGGAAATGTGCCGGCTTCGAAATGTTCACCGATTATCGGGTTTACTTTTTGCTGTACAAAGTGCCGCACTGTATCGCGTACCATGCGCTCTTCTTCGCTAAGAAGATGGTCGATATTATATAAATCGGTGGCAGCGGGCATTGGGGTTTTAGGGGTAGTGACTTTGGCAGCCATTTCTATTTTTACTCCTCCTGATACCCGGACAATTTAAGGTTAAATTTTCCTACTTCCTGCAAGAGCTTGCTAAAGAGTTAGCTAGTTAGCTTGCTCATTTCCACAATTATAAGCGCTTCAAGTAACTTTAACAAGTATAGACCCGGAAATATTGCGTTATGGCAATTTGCTGGTCGCCGACCACCCACCATCTATCATCAGAGTGTGTCCGTTTACCATCTGTGCGCCTTCTGATACCAAAAACAGTAATGCTTTGGCTAAGTCAATTGGTTGCCCAACCCTTCCGGTAGGGATTACGCCCTCCCAATGGGCTTCGTAATCAGGGTTATCTTGCAAGTTCCGTTCGTTAAGTGTCGCGCCGATACCCAAAGCGTTTACCGTTATTCCGTAATTCCCAAGCTCAATTCCCAGAGTTTTTGCCATATGAATGAGTCCGGCTTTGGTTATGCCATATGCTGAGAAATTCTGAACTGCTTGTACTCCGGTAACTGAGGTTGAGAAGATTATGCGACCCCCCTTACCTTGTGCAATCATCTGACGGGCGGCAGCCTGCGCCCCAAAATATGAACCTTTCAGATTTAACGCCAGCAGGTTATCCCACATCGTTTCGTTAGTTTCAAGAAAGGGCGCATTGATGGTAATTCCGGCGTTGGCGGCTAGTATATCAAGCTGACCCCATAGCTTAACCGCTCTGGATACCAATTCATAGTTAGCGTTAACGTTAGTTAAGTCTGTCTCAAAGGATTCAATTTGACCGCCTGTTGCTCGAACCTTTTTAATTAATGACTCTACCCGTTTTGCCTCACCGTAATGAGCGGCTAAAATAAAAGCTCCTGCTCCGGCAAGAGCCTCTACCATAGCTGCCCCGATTTCACGATTTGTGCCAGTCACAATCGCGACTTTATTTTCTAACTCTAGGAATGCCATCGGTTCTTTCCTCTACTTGAACAATCAGGTTTTGCCTTCGTTGGCTCATAACGTTTAGTTAGTTGCTGTAGCCTGATTTCTTGCATTTATAAAAGGCTGTATTGCATAATGGGAAATTATTACGGTAGAAAAAAGCAGATTGTGTTGACTTTTACACAAAATGTAGCTCACTTCCAGATTATAAACATTTATTATTAATTTCGGATTAATAATAATGGCTTGGCAATAGCTATAACTAACAAGCTCATTAGGTACATTCTAATTATTTATCTCTAAGGGAGATATATGTTAAGAGGGTAAAACTATGCAGAATTTTGCAGGCAAAGTGGCAGTTATTACCGGGGCAGCCAGCGGTATTGGAAAAGGTTTGGCAGAGAAATGTGTTAGAGAAGGTATGAAGGTAGCGCTGGCTGATTTTGAAGAACAAGCTTTGCAGCAGACTGTCACAGAATTGCGCGTTTATGGAAATCAAGCCATTTTGCCTGTAATTGTAAATGTTGCAAAAGAGGATGAAGTTTTAAACCTCGCCCGACAAACTATAGACGAATTTGGTGCAGTAGATTTGCTTTTTAATAATGCCGGAGTAGGGGTTAACAAACCGGTCTGGGAATTTACCCATGCGGATTGGGAGTGGGTACTAAGCGTTAACTTGTGGGGTGTTATTAATGGTATCCATGCCTTTCTTCCATTGATGCTCAAACAAGAACAAGAAGGCTACATTATAAATACCAGTTCGGTTTCCGGTTTGACCTCCGCGCCTTATATGGCTCCTTACAATGTCACCAAACACGGAATTGTAACTCTATCTGAAACGCTGTATATAGATTTGCAGGTAGCGGGTTATAAGCATATCAAAGTATCAGTGCTTTGTCCCGGTTTTGTAAACACCCGCGCTTATGATGCCGAGCGCAACCGCCCACCTGAATGGCAAAATCCTTCCCGTGAAATTGCGCCTGAAGAAGTACAGCGCTACGAGATGGGGCGCAAAGCCCTTGAAAAGGGGATGGCTCCTTCTGAAGTTGCAGAGAAAACCTTTGCTGCGATTAAGGAAGAGAAATTCTATATTCTCACTCATCCGCACTTTAATCCGGTAATCCAAATGCGTATGGAAGACATTTTACTGGGGCGTAATCCGATGTCTGCTAGACCTCAAGGCATATAAAATCAAACAACCGATACAAGCGCAAAACTGCCTTTTGTATCGGTTGTATTTTATTGGTTTAGCTTGAACAAAAGTCGATATGCCAGTTGTAGCCCTAAACTTGCACTCGTTTCCGAATGACCCGCTCTTCGATAATTTCGAGTGAGCCATCTTCGCGTTTCCCTTCGCGCTTGGTTACAACCACTTCTTCATCATGTGCAATATTGCTGCTGACGGCTACGAGTTTGTTTTCCTTGAGGGTGCTGGTTTCCTCTTTGAACTCGCGGATGCCTTTACCGAGCGACTTTCCGATATCGGTCAGACGATTTGCGCCGAACAATAATATAATTATAAGAAGGATAATTACCCATACTATTGGTTTATCAAAAGCGAACATTTCATACCTCCGAATATATTATGTGAAATAATTGCTGAATATTGATGAAACTCAGGGAGGGATTTCTCCCCCCTGAATTGCATAGGCGTGATTACAACGCTGAGACCGCGATTGAGGCACTAGGCTTCGAGTCGAATGAAGTGTTTGCATACCCAACCGTAGTTGTACCGACGGCAGGATATGTTTTGGTATAACCTACCACGTTGTTGGCGATTACCCGATAGAAGTAGGTAGTCCCCGCGGTAACAGTGGTATCAGTAATGGTATAAGTTGTTGCTCCTACAGTTCCCACAGTTGTCTTCGTAGCGAAATCCCACGAAGTAGATCTCTCAACGGTAAAACCAGTAACGTTTTTAGCAAGACTTGTCCAGTTCACTACCACTCTTCGACCCGGCGCTGGGGACGCTGGATAAGCGGTAGCAGTAGCAATGGGAGCGTCTGGAGCTACCCCAAAGATGATAGGGCGCATCATATCGTTCTCTTCGTGACCCAACAGGTGACAGTGCCACGTGTACTCCCATCCAAAGTTAATCTTATCGTTAGTAACCGGCGCCGGCAGGTTATTAGGATCTACACCGGTAAATCCCATAGTTCCGCCAACTTTTTGGGTAGGATCCAATGTACGAACGCTGTTGGGAAGCCCACCCCAACTAGCGGGTAGTGTTTGTGCATAAGGTCGCAAAGCCACAATACAGTCTTCCAATGGGTTCATCCTCACGGTATCCTTCCAGCCCAGTTCATTGTCTTCCGGCGGCCTCATCGCACCGTCCCAGCCTACTCGGTTGAGCAACTGTACTGTCATCAGGTGGAAGTGGATCGCGTGTGTATCTACGCCATTATGCGTGATCTTCCAGATTTGGGTCCCATCTTCCGCTGAACCAATCGGTTGGGTGAAATTAGGGTTTTTGATGATTTCATTAGGCGGATCAATGAAAGCATTCGGGAGCGTCGTCTGGTTCACTCCGGTGGTGTTCGGAATTTCAGACCCCAAGATTGCATTCATCCGACCGTATTCTGTCTCGAACAGTTCCTGAATAGCTTTTGGCTCCAGATTCATAGTCAGGTTGTTTTGAGCTATCACCGCAATATTGTTAACCGCTGTCGCAGTGACACCTCCAGTCGGTGCTGGATCGAAGGTAACCGTCGGTTCACTTAAGAACCCACCACCTCCATTAGTAATGGTAACAGATGCTACCGTGCGGTCGTGCGCCCACACTGCCACAGCCGCCGCGCCACCACCGGTGGTTGTACCAACAGCACGGGTGAAAGTTACAGTCGGAACTGAGGTATAACCACTACCGCCGGTAGTAACATTTATTCCCGCAACCGAGGTCGGTGCAAGTTGAACAGTAGGGGCTACTGTGCCGGTACCACCGCCACCGGTGAAGGTTACAGTTGGAACTGAGGTATAGCCACTACCGCCACTTGTTACAGTGATGCTGGCAACCCCACTAGCCATTACAGCTGTTGCAGCCGCGCCGCTTCCACCGGTACCGCCATTATTAAAAGTTACCGTTGGAGTAGTAGTATAACCCCTACCTGCATTAGTAAGCGTAATAGTAGCAACCGCACTTGCAACAGTAGCCGTTGCAGCCGCGCCCGTTCCGCCGCCACCGGTGAAGCCGACTGTTGGAGTTCCAGTATAGCCCGTGCCACCGTTTGTAACCGTAAGACTGACTACTGCATTAGCGATAGTTGCCGTTGCAGCCGCGCCTGTTCCACCGCCACCGGTGAAGCCGACTATTGGAGCGCTTGTATAACCTGTACCTGGGTTAGTAATAGTGATCGCGGTTATTCTACGACCAGTTACTGTAGCCGTTGCAGTTGCACCGGTGCCACCACCGCCGCTGATAGTTACAGTGGGAGTCCTGTTATAATTATTACCACCGTTTCCAACAGCTATACTGGCTACAACACCAGAGACAGCAGCCGTTGCGGTTGCGCCTGTTCCACCACCACCGGTAATGTTTATAGTTGGAGCGGAAGTATAACCAGTACCGCCATTGGTTAAATTAAGTGTAGTGACTCTACGAGCTGTTGTTGCAGTAGCCGTTGCTGTAGTCCCACCACGTGGAGGAGCAGATACGGTTATAGTTGGCGCCCTGTTATAACCACTGCCACCGTTCGTAATAGTAATTCCGCTTAATGAACCACCAGATGAGAGTGTTGCAGTAGCCACAGCACCGCTTCCACCGCCACCGGTGAAGCCTACTGTTGGAGCCGAAGTGTAGCCGGTACCGCCATTGGTTACTGTGTAAGTTTGCACTTTTACCGAGGTCGGAGAAAGATACGCAGTTGCCGCTGCACCGCTTCCGCCCCCGCCGCTGAAGCCGACTGTTGGAGGTTGGGTATAACCTGCGCCACCGCTCAGCAGTTTGAAGGAACCAATCGCCGTAGTCCAGTTCATATTGGCAACCGCCGTTGCGCCTAAACCATTGCCTCCGCTAATTTTGATATTTGGAATATCAATATAGCCTGAGCCACCATTAGAAACCGGAATAGCAGAAACCACATTGTTATAGACGCTATGTTTAGTGTCTTGGATTCGGACACCAGCATCTGCCGGGATATTCAAGCCATAAGCATTACTATATTTATTGTTCAGGACAATGATTTTATCCTGTGACTTGGCGAATGCATCAGCCAACCTTGTTGTGAAGGTAGGGAGCTTTGTCGTCGCATATGCCGCCGCGGGAGTAGTATTATTAACCCGAATTTGCATAATGGTGCGAGTATTGGGACCAAAACCGGGCTTTGTCGTAGGCGCACCACCAGTACCATCACCAGCCAACGAGTGATCTGGCGCGCCGGTGTAATAGTCATTGCGTGGGTCGAAAGCCGGAACCGGAGCAGGTGCATCATTATAAAGAATCAGGGTTTGTCCGGCAAATTGGGAAAAGTCAATAATAGTATCGGCGCGTTCGGCAGATCCCATAAACAGAGCTTTTTCAAGCACGTTTAGCACCACGATACTCCGGCGGTTGTAGTCATAACCAATCGGTCTATTCTGGATTGTTACAGGTGCAGGCAATAAACCGCCTTCAGTACCGAATTGGATAAAAGAAGGACCCACATTAGCCGGATCAGGAAAGCCCCCCTCGCGTCCATCGGGTGTAGGCCAGCCTGCGGGCCACGAACCAGGCGTAGCTGGAACCATACCAACTTCAGTCGGATTCGTGTACACAGTAACGGTGGCAACAGCATTTACGCCTCCACTAGCCTGAGGAGCGGAAATCTTTACTTGTGGGTTGTCGAGCGTGGTATATCCACTGCCCGAGCTTACCAAAGTGATGCTGACAACAGGTCCGCCAGTAACAGTATCCAGCGTAGCGGTTGCGGTTGCGCTTTTGGTAGCTCCATTAGGATTAGCAGATATAGTAACAAACGGTGCCACTGTATAGCCTGCACCCGGATTAGTAATATTGAAGCCGGTAACAGCTCCAGTTGCATCTATGGTA
>Ga0194047_10000039_pt1 | contig 99361 bp, 71 predicted proteins | sample JunL225m_MetaG_2_FD_160070 | JGI IMG/M metagenome (GOLD analysis project Ga0194047, IMG submission 160070) | Anoxic zone freshwater microbial communities from boreal shield lake in IISD Experimental Lakes Area, Ontario, Canada - Jun2016-L221-5m | ecosystem: Environmental > Aquatic > Freshwater... | reverse complement strand
ACTGTCACTTTCACCGGGTTTTTGGGATGATAACCAAAGAGCCACTGCTATTGTGAAAGAAATTAAAGTAAATGAGTATTGGTTAAAAATGTACAACCAGGTAGCATCTGCCGTGGAAGACTTTGCCGTGCTCTTTGAGTTTTGGAAGTCGGGCGATGCCACTGAAGCAGATGCTAAGGAGGGGTATGATGTAGCCATTACACTAATTGAAGATGCTGAATTTAAAAGCACGCTAAATAAGCCAGAAGACGAGCTTCCTGCCGTTTTACAGATTAATGCAGGCGCAGGTGGTACAGAGAGTCAAGACTGGGCAGAAATGCTTTTACGCATGTATAGAATGTATGGCGAAAAGCAAGGTTGGAAACTTACCGAATTAGACTATCAAGACGGAGACGGTGCGGGCATTAAAAGTGCTACTATTCAATTTGATGGAGATTTTGCGTATGGATTTTTAAAAGCCGAAAGTGGGGTGCATCGATTGGTGCGTATTTCGCCATTTGATAGCAATGCCCGAAGACATACATCCTTTGCCTCTGTTTTTGTATATCCATTAATTGATGATACTATTGAAATAGCCGTGAACCCTGCCGATTTAGAATGGGCTTTTTATAGAAGTGGTGGTAGTGGTGGACAAAACGTAAACAAAGTAGAAACCGCTGTTCGTTTAAAACATGGCCCAAGTGGATTTATTGTGGAATGTCAACAGTCAAGAACGCAAGGAGAAAATAGAGAGTTGGCTTTGAAAATGTTAAAGAGCAGGTTGTACGAAGAAGAATTACGCAAGCGCCAAGAAGTTTTAAATGCTACGAATGCAGGCAAGAAAAAAATTGAGTGGGGAAGTCAAATAAGGAGTTATGTTTTTCATCCGTATAAAATGATTAAAGACCATCGTACAGATTACGAAGTGGGAAATGTGGGTCCTATAATGGATGGTGAATTAGATGGATTTATTAAAGCCTATTTGATGTTGGAGAAAGAAGATATCGATAACAAATAGCACTTATTAAAAGGCTAACATTTCGAATTTATTTTTTGGTCGTCGGTCTTCTTGCCATTTAAAATTGCGCAACTTTATTTCTTCGTGGTTTACTTGCCGCATAGGGTAGGCATTGCCTTCTAGATTATTTCTAAAAATTACTTTCTGTGGTTTATTGTCTAAGAAACTGATATCAATCATTTCGGCTGACGATTTATTCACGCCGGTAAATCGTTTAAAATCATCGAGCCCATAATACACATTTTCGGCATTGCCTTTTGCCCGCATAAAATTAATTTGACCATCAATAAATAATGCGTTGATAGACGTTCCTTTTAATTGGTTATAATAATTGCTACTACTATCTGCTTTGTTTAGTGCCATGGCATTTTCATAAACAAACAAACGTTCGGGCTTTTTATTTTGGGTAAATAAATACAAAGTGTCTCCACTTATTTGATTGTCTTTGGCCCATACAATTGGGTCTTTAAATAAACGGAATACAGAGTCTTGTAAAGAATAAAATAAACTATCGCCTACTGCTTGTAATGAGTCGGAATAAATACGTACATGGTAAAACGCCTCAATAAATTTATCGTTGGTACTATCTGATTTATTTTTATCTAGTGCACTACTGTCTTTGCGCATAGTCGAGTCGCGAATCGTTGGTACGTTTCTTGTTTTAATTAAATCCGATAAACGTGCAGAATACAAGGTATCGGCTGTAATATAGATGGAGTCGAGTCCTTGCTTAATTAATAGCAATGGTTTTTGTGTTGCAAGGAATACCGATTTTTTATTATTAGTTTTAATATTATTGGCAATTAAATCATAGCCTTGCGCGGTGTCTTTGCTTTTGTATACGGCGTTTCCAGAAAATTCTCCTAGTCCGGTAGAATCATCAAAAGCCATATCGTTTGCAGTGAATGTATAAGTACTATCGTCTATAAATGAACGTTGGTGTAATACGCCTTTTTTATTTTTGGTATCAAAAAAACCATCCTTGGTTGTAATGGTTCTTTTTTCGTTGTGAATAACAGTAGGGCTTGTGAATGTAGCAATATTGGTATTGGTATTGTATTGTAAGGTATCGGTATTAATGGTGTATTCTGGGTTAACTAATTTAACACCTTTGTAAAATAGCATGTCTTTGGTGTCTCCGTAATAATAGCCTTCTTTACTAGTGAGTACGGTTTTTTTATCAACTAGTTTACCGCCGTTATGGTAGATGCCTATTTTAATGGTTACATCATATTCTAAATCTTCGGTGGTTAATACGCCCTTGCCATCGGTGAGTTTTACTTTCTTTTTTAAGTAGGCTTTTTTTTCTTTTCCTAAGTATTTTAAATATTGTGCGTAAGTATGCACACTGTCGGCATCATTGATATGTACGTTTACAAAAGCTTCTAAAGTATTTTGAACGCTGTTTAAAACAATACTATCGGCATAGAACAATGTTTTATCTTGTCGTACCAAAACATTGCCACCTAATGAAATTAAATTAGTGGCACTATCTACTTTCACTGCATTGTAACGGTCGGCCCTTAAAATATCAATTTGTTTTCCAGGAACAATTGTGTCATTGGCATTTCGTTGTGCCATACTAGCAAATGCTATCATGCACATAAAAATAACTAAACAACATTTTTGTATTCCCTTCATGTTAATTGTGCTTCAACGAATCGGTTAAGGGAGCCAGTAATGGACCTGATTTATCTTTCTTGCCAAATACAGAAACTTGTACATAGCGTTTTGGATGCATGCGCAAATCATCTAATAAAATATTGGCACTATGCACCGTGTTATTAAGGTTGGTATATAAAGCTTTATCGTTTATTAATTTTCCTAATGAGCCATCTTGAGTTTCTAATTTACCCATTACGGTATTTAGTTTTTCAAGTGCCAATTTCATTTGTGCAACACTGCCTGTAATGTCTGCTTTTGCTAATTGGTCGGTTGTTTTTTCTACATTACTAAGGGTGCGAGAGACCTTATCATTATTATCGGATAAATTTTTTGTAAAGCTATTTACATTGTCCATTGATTGCGCAATGGCACCCGATTGTTGGTGTAACATTTTTTCAATTGAAGCAGCAGATCCAATTAAACTTGCAGTGGTTTTATTCATATTGCCAATCACTTCTTGCAAATTATTTTTTGTTGCAGGATCAAAAACAGTGTTGATATTTTTCAGCACTACATCAAGCGTTTGAATAGTGTTTTTTAGTTGGTCGGAAACTGGGCCAAGTTTGTTCATTAACTCGCCAATCATACCAGGGTCTGATGCAGTAGGAATGGTGTCTCCGGTTAACATGCCCTTTGGGCTATTGCCTAATCTGATTTCAATACTTGGTGTTCCTAATGCGTTTTCTTTAATTACGGCAGAAGAGTTAACAGGAATATTGTAATAGTCTTTAAGTTTGATGGTTAATAAAATAGTAGACAAATTTTTGTCGATATTTTCTATTTCAAAAACAGCACCAACCTGAAATCCATTAATGTATACAGGATTAGAAACCATTATTCCTTTGGTATTGGCGTATTTGGCGTAAATGAAATGGCCTGTTTTAAAAAGCGTTTTTCCACGCAAAAAATTAAAACCAAGAATGAGTAAGGTGATGGCTATTGCGGTTAATGCCCCCACCTTGGTTTCGTTTGAGATTTTCATAATAGCAAAACTAATGATTCTTACTGTGATGGCTTACCCGAATCCTTGTTAAAATAGCTTTGGATTTTAATTTTATTTGGTTCCAACAGCCGAAATTTGTTTATCGAGCGAGTATTTATACCTTTTTAGGGACCGAATAATCACTTCGCAAATTTCTCTTTGTCCGTTATCGCTATTTAAATATTGTTCTTCTTCTTCGTCGGAAATAAATCCAGTTTCAATTAAAACGGCTGGCATTGCTACAGCTTGTAATACCCAAATACCTTTTTGGCGTTGTTGTGCTTGACGGCTAATACGACCAACTTTTTGAAATTCTTCTTCAATAGTAAGGGCTAAATTGGCACTACGTTGAAAAAATTGTTGGGTTTTGATGGTTGAAATCATCATTTTGGTAGGATCGTTCGGATTAAAGTCTTTTAGTTCCTTTGCAGAAACACTATCCATATACAAATCCATATTCTCGCTCAATGCTTCTTTTTTAGCATCGGTTTTACCTACTCCATAAATATAGGTTTCGGTGCCTTTAGCAGGGCTAGGAGTGGTCCAACGTCTATATTCGGCTACTGTTCTTGTTAATTGTTTTTTCTTTTTACCCTTGCCTTTAGAATAGGTTTCGGTATGATGGCCAATTACTTCACTATGTTTTTGAGGACTTGCATCGTTTACGTGGATACAAACAAATAGGTCTCCTTTTGCTTGGTTGGCAATATTGGCTTTTACAATTACAGAATTAAATACATCTTCTCTACGCGTCATAACCACTTCTATCTCTGGCATTTCATCGTGCAACATTTGCTCTAACTTAAGAGAAACGGCAAGGGCAATGTCTTTTTCGTGCGAGAATTTTCCATGTGCACCACCGTCTGCTCCGCCATGACCTGCATCAATTACAATTTTGCGTAATGCTTGTTTTTGGACGGGTAGTTCTTTGTTTTGGGTAAATGACATAGCCACAAATCCACAAAAGCAGAGTAGTAATAAGGCTAATAAATATTTTCGCATCATAGTAATTCGTTAAAGGATTTTGTTCATACAACAATTTACAGGTTGAAGGCCTTATTTTTGCCTTCTGAGTATTATGAGCAAACTGTGCAAATTTAACGTAAAAACCCTGCTAGCTATTGTTATAGTTGGCTATTTAATGATATTAACAATTCATACAAAGGGAGCAACGGCACATAATGGACACGTTATTTTGTTTGAAAATGCGCTAAATGATACAGTTCCAGCAAGGGTTTCAAAGAAATTTACCCTTGAAAATGGCGAAGAAGACACCGTGCATAGAGATTCCATCCCAAAAGTAGATACCCTAAAAATTTCTAAAGATTCTATTGATGCACCTATAAAGTATAATGCCGAAGATTCTGGGGTTTTGGTGATTGCTACCCGTCAGTTTTACCTATACGGCAAGGCTAAGATGGATTATAAAGACATGAAATTAGACGCGGCAACTATTAAGTACGACCAAGAAACCCAAGAAATTAGGGCTTATGGCGGAACAGATACAGCCAACAATCCGTTAAATAAACCACATTTCGACCAAGGAGAAACCAAAACAATTAGTGATACCATTGCCTTTAATACCAAATCGGGTAAGGCCTTAATTCAAAATACTTTTTTACAAGAAGGTGAGATTTATGTAAATGCTTTGAAGTTGAAAAAAATTAACGCCGATGAAGCATACGCTTTTAGAGCTCGATTTACTACTTGTAATTTAGATACCCCGCATTTTGCATTTAGAACCGCTAGAATGAAAATTATAGCCAATAAAATGGGTATATCTGGTCCAGCGTTTCCTGAATTTGAAGGTGTTCCCATGCCTATTGGAATTCCATTTGGATTGTACCCATTAGCCCAAGGCAGGCATTCTGGCATAATAGCACCCGCTTTTATTACAAGTGAAGATTTTGGAATTGGTTTAGAAGGGTTGGGGTACTATAAAGTAATTAATGAAAATATAGACATGACCACTAAGGCCAATTTATATTCTTATGGTGGTTGGTTGGTGAATTTGAATTCTAAATATTTAATGCGATATAAATATGCAGGAAACCTAAACCTAACTTTTCAAAACACTAAAATGTTAAACCGATCTGGGTTACTAAAGGATGAATTTAGTGGATCGAAATCGTTTATGATTAACTGGAGTCATACGAGTGATACGCGTGCAAGGCCTGGTACACAATTTGGTGCGAGTGTGAATTTTGGTAGTACTAAATTCAATAAATCATTACTAAACAATCCGTATCAAAATTTTAATAATCAGTTAGGATCTTCTATTAATTATAGCAAAGACTGGTATGGTAAATATAATTTATCGGTGAATGCTAACCACAACCAAAATAGTAATACAGGATTGGTAAATATGAATTTGCCAACAGTGAATTTTAATATGGTTACTATTTATCCGTTCCAGAAAAAAGAAGGAGTGGGTACGCCAAAATGGTATGAGAAAATTGGGTTAGGCTATAGTGGAAATTTGCAAAATCAATTTTCATTTTACGATACGGCATTTAATTTGAGAAGGTTGTTAGATACTGTACAATGGGGAGCGCAGCACAATATTCCTATTTCGCTTTCATTGCCATCATTAGGGCCTGTAACTGTTAGCCCTAGTATCTCTTACGAAGAAAGATGGTATGGTCAACGCAATTTTAAAACATGGGATGCTGCAAAAGGAAAAGTAGATACTGCCATTCAAAAAGGATTTTATAATGCCCGACAAATGAGTTTTGGAATAGGTATGAATACAAGAATATTTGGTACTTATCAATTTAAACATTCAAAAAAAATTAAAGCAATTCGCCACGAAATTAGACCCAATTTTTCATTGAATTATAAGCCAGATATGGCTGCTCCATTTTATTATTCAACACAAGTGGATACGAGTGGAAGAAGATATCGGTTCTCTCAATTTGATGGCGGGATCATGGGGAGTTTTGGGGAAGGAAAATTTGGTGGGATAGGGTTTGGAGTAGATAATTTATTAGAGATGAAAGTGTTGGATAAAACCGATACAACGGGCGTTGCTACCAAGAAAGTGAAACTAATAGATGGGTTTGGATTTTCGTCGTCGTATAATATGATGGCAGATAGTTTTGCCCTAGGAAATTTTAATATTTATGCGCGTAGTACTTTGTTTGATAATGTAAATATTACTGCTGGTGCCAACCTTGATCCTTACATGATAGATAAAAAAGGGTACCGCGTTAATGCCTTATTATTTGATCCTACAAAATTGCAATTTGGTAGAATTACCAGTGCCAATTTGGCTATATCTACCTCATTTAAAAGTAAAACAAAGGATGAAAAAGCAGGCAAGGATGGTAAGGATAAAAAAGAGTTGCCAATGGATCCTTTTATGACGCCAGATGAACAACAAAGACAATTACAATTTGCCCGCGCAAACCCAGCAGAGTTTACAGATTTTAATGTGCCTTGGTCTTTGAGTTTTTCTTATTCATTAAATTATACGCGAACCCTAAAACCCGATTATAGTGGGTTTATTAATCAAATATATTCTTCGGTAAATTTTAATGGAGACTTTACCCTCACACCAAAATGGAAAATGGGGGGAACTGGCTATTTTGATTTTAATGTTGGAAAAATTCAACAGATAAGTATGTTCATTACCCGCGAAATGCACTGCTGGCAATTGGCTATAAACGTTACACCAATTGGTATGTATCGATCCTTTAATATTACCTTAAATCCTAAGTCTGGGATACTACGTGATTTGCGTATTAATAGAAGCAGAACCTTCTCTAATTATTAGTCGTTCGCTTTATAATAGTCCCACATAATTTGAAAAACCTTTTCTTTCAATTCTTTGGTGGTTAAACCTTCGGAACTAATTGCTGGCAAAAAATGAATCTCTAAAGGATGCGGCATTAAGTAAAAAACTTTGTGAGTAGGCATGGCTTTTTTGGTGTGTAAAATTACTGCCGGGATTACCGAAGTTTTGGTATCAACAGCCAATTTAAAAGCACCATCAAAAAAAGGTTTCAACGGATCGTTAGAACGATTGCGTGTGCCTTCTGGAAAAATACACATATGAAAACCCTTACGCAGAGCGGCTTTCATGTCTTCGAAACTTCTGCGTCTGCTGCCATCACTATTTCTATCTACCAAAACAGATCCACGCGCATAATAAAATCCAAACAAAGGAACTTTTGTAAATTCTTTTTTAGCAATGGTTTGATTGGGGCCAGGAATAAATGGTGCAGACATAGGTACGTCTAACATGGCATTGTGGTTACAAGTCACTACATAAGTTTGGCCTTTTGCAAAATTTTCTTTTCCCTTAACGGTAACTGGGCAACCAATTAAATGCAACCAGGTCCAATTCCAAATGCGTGCAATGCTTATAAACCACCACATCCCCTTAGGGTCTTTTACTAATTTTGTAAGTAAAGATGGAATAACAATAATTAAGAAAGTTCCTGCAAAACTGATCAATCCCCAAAAAGACCAAATGCGTGCAAATATTTCAATTAATATTCCAGAAGGGGCTTTCTTTTTTGTCATAATTAGTTAATTATTGCTAGCGCAAATGTACAATCAAATGTATTCTATTGTTCGGGGTTGATATTCCAATTAATAGGATCGTATCCAGCGCGCATAAGCAGCTCATTGGAACGGCTAAAATGTTTGCACCCATAGAATCCTTTTTCAACACTAAATGGCGAAGGATGGGCCGCTTTTAAAACATGGTGCTTGGTTTCGTCTATGAGTCCTTGCTTGTCTTGGGCAAAACGACCCCATAATAAAAAAACAACGCCTTGTTTTTCGTCGGAGATTTTTTTAATCACGGCATCGGTAAAATTGATCCAACCAATTTTTGCATGACTTGCTGGTTCATTGGCACGAACGGTTAAACTGGCATTTAATAAAAGTACCCCTTGTTCGGCCCAAGGAGTGAGGTTGCCTGTTGTAGGAATGGGTAGGCCAATATCATTTCTTAACTCTTTAAAAATATTTTGCAAAGAAGGCGGACAAGGCACACCATCGGGCACAGAAAAGCTCAAACCATGGGCTTGGCCGGGTCCATGATAGGGGTCTTGACCCAAAATAACCAGTTTCACTTGGGTAAAGGGTGTTTTTTCGAAGGCATAGAAAATTTTATTTCCAGCAGGGTAAACAATGGCATTTGTGGCTTTTTCTGCCTTTAAATGGCTTGCAATCTGCAAAAAGTACGATTTTTTGAATTCGTCTTTGAGCAACTCTTTCCAACTATTTTCAATTTTTACCTCCATTATTGTAAATGCTTTTGGATGCAAACTAATTAAAATTTATTTTCGCGTCCCTTCAAGCAAGGAATTGTTTGAATTGGTTCGGTAGCTCAGCTGGATAGAGCACAAACCTTCTAAGTTTGGGGTCATTGGTTCGAATCCAATCCGGATCACGATGTTATTTTAAAGAATAACAAATGGATTACAAAATAATACAAAAGCCGGCCAGCGATGGACGGCTTTTGTATTTGGATCTCGTTGTTTTTCTATAAAAAATTCAGGCAATTATTGAGCTCTGAATTTTCAGCTATTTATTAAAGGGTATTTAAATTTAAGTTTAATACCAATAAATAATATATAATTAGGGATTTAAATCACTGTAAATGTATTGTATTTGGTAATTTCCTTAAATGGGGTACTTTTTTCATTGGCATTAATTTAAAGGTTGATTGCCATAAAATCCTGCAATTAGCATGTTGAATTGTTTTATTATCTTCGTTATATGTCACCATTATCTACTATTAAGGAAGTTCTTCATAAAATGAAGCCCGAACTGGCTAGCAAATACCATGTTAGTTCCATTGGTTTATTTGGTTCGGTGGTTAGGGATGATTTTACCCCAACCAGTGATATAGACATCATTGTTGATTTCAGCGAGCCAATTGGAATTGCATTTATAGATCTCGCAGAATTGATTGAGAAAAGATTAAACAAAACCGTCGATTTGGTATCTAAAAAGGGTGTCAAAAAAAAATATTTTTCTGAAATTGAAGCAGAAATTATTTATGTCTAAGCGAATTCCAAAATTATTGATAGAAGATATTTTAGAAAGCAGCAACAAAATACTGACTTACACCAATGGTATGTCATTTGAAGATTTCGCCAATGATAGTAAAACCGTTGATGCTGTTATCAGAAATTTTGAAATTATTGGCGAAGCTGCAAATAGGTTGCCGGATGACTTTAAGGATTTATATCCAGCAATAGATTGGTACAAAATCAGGGGGTTTAGAAATAGAATTGTTCATGACTATATGGGTATTGATTACAGCATTGTGTGGGAAATAAGAAACAATTTCCTAGATAATTTAAATGATAGTTTGAGCGGAATCGAATTCTAAAAGTGATTTCGATAAAAATGCTTTTATCGAAATCGGAGCTGCCAAAATTTAGAAGAAACGAACAGTTATTTGTTGGTCATCAATAATGCAATACCAACTCAATATCTTCCCTTAAAAAGTTCTTACTGCAGCTAGTTAAGTTCACAATCTTAGTCAGATAAAAGACAGAATACTCCAAAGCTGAAAGGTTTTGGGGTATTTTTTTTGGATGATTTAATAATGAGTCACTATAAGTATACAATTACATTTTTCAATTCTTCTTCAGGTATATAAAACTCATACAACCTGCCATCTATTTCACTCTTCATTCTGTTAATTAAAACCACAGCTTCTCTGTTGGTAGCCAATGCATACCTTTCATTGATATTTTTTATTACATCGCTTCTTTTTCGCTTTTGCATGTCTAATGATTTATTGCCAACGCCAAGCACTCTGTTAATTTCATCAACATTGGTTACTCGTTGGTGTTCTTTTGCGTTTTTAATAATCAAGCGCAGTAAATCTGTTTCGGTAATAGAAAATAGTTGTGGTTTGGGGTAGCTTGAATTTAATTCTGATGAAGACTGAATATATGGCACTGAATTTAATGTACTTGATTTAATGGGCTTTGATTTAGATATACGATTTCTAAAAACCAAGATTACTACAATAATAGTTGTTATAAAAAAAGGAATTAAATAGGCTTTGAATGGTGTAGGTGGGACAAAAATTAATTGTTCAGTTAACTCAAAATCTTTTTGATTTACAACTACAGAATCAATAATTGATTGATTAGCTAAATTGCCAATGATCAGTTTATTACCTTCTCTCCAAGTTAAATTAGTAATTAAATGAGCAACCATTAATAATTGATTGGTGGAGGCGTTTTTTAATTTATATACTTTGTTAGATACTAAATTCCAGTATTGAATTTTACCAACATTATCTACCAATAAGCCCGAATCTAAATTGGCAAGACATTTCGTATCATATAAAGTTTTAGCTAATTCCTGATTTAGGGCACCTTTTAGCTGCCATGATTTAGTTTTTAAATTAAGACTCATAACAGAATCTGCTCTATGAGTGGGAGATTGGTTATTTGTTATAACTGCTTCATTCCCTTCCATATATGCTAGTATCATGATTTCGTTATTCGGAATATTTTGCCAAATAAGGGGTTGATTAACATATTTTGAAACGGGTATTTCTTGGTTTAAAGGAATCAGATTCCATTCCTTCATTTTATGATCAAATATTCTTAATTGTCCATTACATCTCCAGAAACCATATCCACCAATATTGTACAAGTTATTTTCATAGATAAAAGGAACACAATCGATATTATAACCTGTATGTTCTGTATTATCGATTCTTTTAAAGTAGAGTGAGTCTTGATTTTGTGCATTTTCTTGAGATTCATAAACAATGCCAGAAGCATTTAAAAAAATATAAAGTCTATGATTCATCAGTAGAAGCTCTTGCTCATAAGATTTAAAATGATTTGTAATTGGCAAATAATTATAACTGTACAAGGCGTTTTTTACAATTCTAAATCCTTCAAATTTAGATTCTAGTAGTCTTTTGTAGGTTTGAGAATTTGCTATTGTGTATTGAGCATCTTGGGCAAAACCAATAAATGATAGCATTTGAAAAAATGCTACTAAAACACAGATGGCTTTAGATGTAAATTTCATATGCATTAAATATATTGAATATTTGCATTATATGTTAGGGAATCGACTCTTGCACATAGGTGAGTCACCTAAATAAGTTGATAATCAATAGTTTAAACTATTTAATAATTCACCAAAAAAGCGACCTAAACCAGTTTGCAATTGAATTGTTAACGCTGGCTAATAGTTAGTTTTATCCATCAAAAAAGTTTTATAATACTATAATTGTAATACAATATATGCCTAAGGTTTTTTTAATTGATGATGACCACATAGTAATTTACTTAACCAAACTTACCATTAATGAAACTTTGCCAAACTTAGAAGTTGTTTCATTCGAATTATGCGCTCAATGCTTTAATTAAACTCAAAGAATTAGCAGACACAAAGCAAGATTTTCCTGAATTTATATTACTAGATACCAATATGCCAATGGTTGATGGTTGGGAGTTTTTGGCAGATTATGAAAAATTTCCAATTGCTGTTCGTTCTAAGTGCAAATTAATGATGTACTCATCTTCAATTGACCTAAATGAAGTATCCAAATCAAAGTCTTATACCTGTGTTGCTGGTTATGTTTCTAAGCCAATTTCAAAAGAAGTATTGGCTGAATTATTCTTACAATAATATTTAAAATTATACCTGTCCGGGGGGGCTAAGTATCGCGCTTACACTTTGCTTGCGTTATTGGAAAGTGTATTTTTTTCATTGCCATTATATAAAAAAATATGGGATGACAGGTTTACTGCCACCCCATACAATGTAGTTGTTAATAATTATTTGTTTTTAACCGAAATTGGCAATGATGGATTTGCCGCCCAATTAATCAAATTACTAGCAATAGTATATAAGTAATGGTAGATGGCTAAACTAATGTACATGCCTATCAATCCTAAGGCTACATTAACATAGTTTCCTACAACACCTAATAAATCTTGTGAGCTCCAAACAAAATCGCCATTAAACTGGCTTGCAGCTGCCATACGATATCCTGTGATGGATTGTAAGCCTTCTGCAACTGATTTTAATCCTACTGCATTTAATAAGGTTGAAAATGCTTCAGTTGGAAAAGTAAATACAGGCACCAATGGTTTTAATAAATCAAGATCGCCACCTGTGCTAAATAAATTGTGGTCTGTAATAAAAGATAGGGTACTTGCAAACGCTGCAAACAGACCTGCAATGGCTAGAACTTCTCCTACAATACGAATATTTGTTTTCACAAAATCGTTGAATACAAAAGAAATCATTCCATTGTGTGTACCACCTAATGTTTCGCCCCTCGACTTAATTACTTGCGCAATTGGAAAAGCAGAATACATTAATAATACGAGTGTAATAACGCTGCCAGCTTTTTCTATTAAGCTATGCGCGTCTGTTAAATAAGCAATACCTGCTCTTAACAAACTAATTTCCATTACTACTAGTGTAACCAAAGCCAGAACCTGATAAATTGTCTTAACATAACATCGAACTCCATGTTCTCCATCGAAGTTTTCAACTGCAGAATTTACTCTTGCATTCAACACTTTTTGGTTAACGAAATTTGGAATTTCGAGCAACTGATTAAAAATTTTTTTCATATGGTTTTGTTTTTGTGTAATAAAAGATAACCTCTTTGTTTAACAATTTGGCATTTATCGTCAATTATTTATTCACAAAACATCTAATTTACATATAAAATTTATTTAATATTTCACTTCAATTTAAAATCAATTGCTTCATCTCTGTTGCAGGTAATTACGCCATTGTTTATGTGTAATTCTGCTATTTGTATAACACTCCTTTTATCATTAAAACTGTTTTTGGGAGCTGGTGCATCTTTTCGTCGGCCGGGATGCGTAAAATAGTAAACAATGGCTCTATTGCCATTTATTACTATGTAGGAGTGACCGCCCATTGCTTGATCGTCATTGCCTGTGCCTGGTAATTCTAAAATTCTTTCTGCTTATTTTTTCCAAGTACTTAAATCGTCTTAAGCATAAACGTCCATTCCTTTCCAACAATCTACAATCATAAAGTATTGCTGCTGCCATTTAAACACTTTTGGGCCTTCTCCTCTGCCAATTGTTTTGTCTTTGCCTTTGTCTTGCCAAGTATACAAATCTTTGCTATCGGCATAATACATGGTTTTACCTACGGCGCCATGATAAATAGGGTCGTCAAAAACGGGTTTTGGTATGAATGTTTTTTGTGCTGAGGCCGTATTTAATAGTAGTACATAAATTAATATACTACAGAGTTTTGAATAATATTTTGAACACATTGCGTAAGAATTTTTATTAAATGAATTAAGATAGACAAAAAAAAACACACATCTTAATGATGCGTGCTTCTTTTCAATAGGGGGGTAATTCGTTTTTATTTCAATTTAAAAGGAAGATACCAATTGTTTTTGTCCATCAATTTTGCTCTTACTGCAGCTGCATTAGGAACGCCATCTTTTAATAGTTTAGCATATACTTTATCTGCAATAAAACTTGGGTCATTTCTTCTTAAAGCAACACGTAATAAATCGGGCCAGCGTGTTCCTTCAAATCCGTTTTCTAATCCTGTTTCGTTAATTAAATTTGCTTCAATTTGATTTAAACTATCTGTTGCGGGAACTGCTTGGTCTACTAAATTGGCTCTTGAACGAATGCCAATATTTCTATACCAATCACTACGATAGTATGGTACACCAGCACTTCCGCTATTTCTTGCATCGAAATTAAATGGATAAGAATCGTTTAAAGTATTGTGGTAAAGTGTTACATCACTTGTTGGAGCAGGATATGCACCTGCAATACCAGAGTTTAATAAACCCCATGCTAAGCGATATCTTCCAACCCTGTTTGCTGCTTCTGCAAAACGCATATGCAATTGTGTTTGACGAAACAAAAACCATTTGCTGTCTTTTTGTAAAACGTTTAATGGAAGGTTGGTATTGTTATTGATATAGTTGTATAAAAACTTCATAACAACCGGTTGTCCATTAATATTTTTCCAACTTAATTGACCGCGTGCATCATAAGGAATACCTGGTGTTCCAGTTGCAGCACTTGCAGATTTTTGTTGCTCATTATCCCACATATCTGTGGCATTTTTTGATGGTTTTACCAAATAACTTCCGCCAATATTTGAGAACAATTTTACAAATGGATTTTCTGGTTTGAATTTATTGTCGAATGGAATTGCCCAAACCCACTCTCTTCTAAAGCCTTCTGTAGTGGTTGGTAACTCAAACATTATACGCCATTGTGAATTGGTAACTAAAGTAGAGGCATCACCTGCTCTTGAATAAGTAATATAATGGTCAATATCACCATTACTATCCCAACCAACTTTGTACATTGAATAATAAGATCCATTTACGGTGCCTACAGTACCCGTTTCCATTACTTGTCTATAATAACTTGCTGCTTGTACGTAATTTCCTTTCCATAAATTTAAATCGGCTAAAACTACTTTTTTATTAACAAACCATTTTTGAGTAGGGTAGCCATCAACAGTAACAGCAAGTGTACTTGAACTAGCGTATTCGTCTTTATAAGTAGCCCTTTCAGATATATTGATTAAACTATCTAATAAAACATTGAAAGTTAATTTTGGAAATTTACTTTCGTTATTAACGTCGTCTAATGTTGCCAAAGCATCTGTTACATAAGGCACAGTTCCGTAGTGAATACCTAATTGTAAGTATAAGAAACTACGTAAAAAAAGAACATCTGAATAACGTTCTTGAAACTCTGCTTCCTTCATTTTTTTTGCATCATGCATACTGTTGAAATTTTTCAACACGTCATTGCAATTAACAATCAATTCGTAAAATGGTCTTGGATTGGCATATGGATTTTCGGCAGTAACACTATGGGTACTAATTTGACGCAAATATTCATCTGCATTATCGGTGTACTCTAGCATATCTCCGCGTAATTCATTTAGCACAATATAACGCTCTGCTAAACTGGTGAATTTTCCATACAAGCCAACAATAGCAGCATCTGCATCATAAACGTTACGATACATTTGACTAGCATCCAATTGGTCTTGAGGAAGTAGGTCGAATGTTTTTTTGCAAGAAGAGAAAGCGGTTGCTCCCAAAACTACTAGCAAACAATATTTAATAAAAAACCTTTTCATACTATCTTATTTTAAGAATTCTTTTATCTAATAACTATTATTATAATCCAAAACGAACACCAAAAATCACACTCTTGAATTGTGGGTCTAAACCGGTATCAATTCCTTGTGCAAAAATGCTAGTTGCTGCACTAAATTCAGGATCGTATCCTTTGTACTTGGTTAAAGTAAATAGGTTAGTACCTGTTGCATAAATTGTTGCATTGTGTAATACACCTGATTTTAATGGAATATAATATTGTAAAGAAATAGAACGCAAACGGAAATAAGAGCCATCTTCTATCCAACGATTACTGAATCTGCTATTGCCCATTGGATCTCCAAATGTTGCTTTTGGCATATTTGTTATTTGTCCCAAACCATGCCATCTATTATTTACTGCAGATAATTGATTTTCTACACCTGCCATAGATTCTAAACGATATCGCATGTAATTATATACATCGTTTCCTTTGCTAAAAGTGAATAGTGCATTCAATTCAAAACGCTTGTAAATAATTTTATTGGTAATGCCTCCTGTAAAATCTGCATTAGGATTGCCTATTACTTGGCGATCATTTTCGTCTATTATTTTATCGCCATTTACATCTGCAAAACGAATATCTCCAGCATTGAAATTTGAGAAACTGCCATTGGCATTTTTCTTACTCAAATTGGCCGCACTAGCTTCTGCGTCTGTTGCAAATACTCCCTTGGCAACATAGCCATAAAATAAATTTGCATCTTGTCCATTAGCAGTAATGATAGTAGCCCCTGCGTAATTGGTAGTGAATTGACCATTGGGTACTGCAATGATATTGCTTTTGTTTTTGCTGATATTAAAACCTAAATCCCATTTAAATGAATTTTGATTAATTACACGTGCTGTTACACTAAGTTCTATACCCTTGTTTTGCATACTACCACCATTTGTTATAACCGAACTGAATCCAGTTGTTGTATTCAAGTCTTGGTAAACAAGCATATTCGAGGTAGTGTTTTGATAAGCATCTAAACTAATTGATAAGCGTTCGTTTAAAATAGCAAAATCAATTCCTGCATTTATTTTTTTACTGGTTTCCCATTGCAATTGTGGATTAGCAATTCCTGTACGAACCAATCCCTGCATACCTAATAAATTTTGAGAACCATAGGTTTGTCTACTGGTATAGTTGCCAATATCATCATTACCACTGAATCCGTATGATGCACGAAGTTTCAATAAATTAACACCAGATTTAGCCATGAATTTTTCTGAAGATATTAACCAAGCGGTAGATAGGGAAGGCATTAATGCCATTCTTACACCATTTACAGCAATACCATCTTGTACAGCTGCACCAAATCTTGATGAAGCATCTGCAGCCATATTAAATGATAAGAAGAATTTGCTTTTATAAGCATAGTCTGCATTAGCATAAATATTCATCCAATTCCAATTGCCAATTCCTCCACCTACTTGACGAAGGGCTGTTAAACCATTTTGTACACTTACTAATTCGTCTGTTGCAGAATTAAAACCTAGTGCAAAATCTTGCTCTGCTTTGTTGTTTTGATAACGTACACCTGCTCTTGCAGTGAATTTATAATTAGTATTTAGTTTGTTATTGTATTCTAAATAAGTATCATTAAAAATAGATGACAATCTTTTTACTTGTGTTCCTAATCTATTGTTAGCAATGGCATTGTTAAGTGTGTCTTTTACTACGCCAATACTTGGTACGAAAATATTTTCACGAACCTTATCATACACTACACCAATAATGGTATTTGCTTTTAGTCTTGGGCTTATTTCAAAAGAGAAACCTACTGATCCTGCAAATCGATAGTATTTATTGTAATTCTTCATCAGTTCAATTACTGCCGAAGGATTACTGATTCCTAATACGTCTGCATCAGCTAAATTAGGACTTACAATTCCTGCACTATTTACCACATGGTCAGTTAAGAATGGCGCTTTAACCAATGACAAATAAATAGGCGCTGTTTTATTGGAAATTCCTTGATCTTTTAAATTTTGTTCGTTGTAAGTGTAAGCAAAATTAGAGAAACCTTTAAAGCGCTGGCTGAAATTAAACTCTGCATTAAAACGCATATTGTAGCGCGTTAAATCGGTACCTGTTACAATACCTTCGTTTTTCATATAACCCATACTCAAACCGTATGTTGCTATATTATCTCCACCAGTAACTTTTAAAAAGTAATTATGACTCAAACTATTTTGCAATACTTTTTGCTGCCAGTCTGTTTCGTTATGGTATGTAGGATATTGTGTATTGCTAGTTGCGTTATCATTCATGTAAGGAAGTGCTGCTATATCAGTACTATTCATTCCTTTGCTTTGTAACATTTCATTTAAATAAACCCTGTAGTCTTTTGCATTCATTACAGGTAAATTATTTGGCGCTTGGTTTACGCCAAGGTAAGAACCGAAATCAATTTTTGTTGCTTGTACTTTTGCACGAGATGTGGTAATTAAAATGGCTCCATTTGCTCCTTTAGTTCCATAAATAGAAGACGCATCACGTAAAACGGATATATTATCAATGTCTTTGGTGTCAATTAATGCTAGCGGGTTGGTATAATTATTTGCAATAATACTTTGGCCATAATCATTGGCATCGTATAAAAGGTTATCAATTACTATTAAAGGTTTATTGGTGCCAAATAAAGAATTGTATCCTCTTAAAACCATGTTGGCTCCAGCACCTTGACCACCAGAACGTCTGGTTACATTTAGTCCTGCAATTCTTCCTTGTAATAAGGCATCTGATACATCTGTAGGATTGTTCCAACCGCTCACTTCATACTGCCCCATTGAAGCGGTAATATTTCTTTTGATTTGTTTTCCAGTAGGTGTTACAACAACATCGTTATTTGATACGATTGATTCGTCTAACAAACTAATTGAAATTTCTTTTCTACCTTTTAATGCTTCGTATCGTGTATCGTATCCTTCACCACTAATTTCAATCGTTACATCATAGGCCGGAACCTTTAATGTGAACTGACCATTGGCATCTGTAATGGCTGCAGAAAACTGCGGTACTTCAACACGAATACCAACAGCAGGCTTTTTAGTAGCGGCATCTAAAATAGTTCCCTTTACATTATTTACAGGCTTGGTAGCTGTTGTTTGCTTTGTAGCAGGAGCTTTAATAAGGCCTGTGGTTTGAGCCATGGTAGTAGAACATGCTAACACTAGTATAGAAGCGATAATGGCCTTCATTCGAGAATATTTAGCGGTATTGTCAGCGCATTGACTACCCTCAATTGTATTAAGCAATTGAGCATGGTCTTTGTTGCAAACCTGATTTAAAAAAGAAGTGTGTAGAATATGCATTGTATAAAATAACTTATGATAAATTTTGTTTAAGGCACAACTGGTTCAAGTCTAAAATAATCACAACTAATTTGTGTTGTACCATTCGCTACTAAGAATAAATCTAAAAATGATTGGTAATTAGTAAACGTAAATTCTCCTAAAAGCACTTCTGTGTATATGTTAGGCGAAACTACTGTTAATGGTAATATGGTAGAAGCTGCTGAGCCAATTCCTAATTTTTGTGAGAATGTTGTGGTTTGAAAATCATTCAATGCTACCCAATATGCACGATACTTTACACTTGATACATTATTAATACGATAATTCATATTGTATCCAGATACACCATGTCCTGTAACTAGCACATCGGTAAAATCTTTGTTGGTAATTGGATTAAAACGATCTCTGAAATAAGTATTACCCCTTCTATCTATACTAGTGTAACGATAGTTTTCTGCTTCTACATAAAAAGGTTTGATTTTATATTTAGCAAGGTTGTCTACTTTATTCATAATATAAATCGTGCCGTTACTTGTTTTAATGGTTTGAGCAATAGATGCTTTTTCGATAGGTGTTTTGGTATTAAACTTCGAAAAAATACTATCTGCTGCTGCACCAGATGGAGTATATACGCCAGCTACTGCCAAATCTTTTACAACTTCCCAACTACATAATTTAGTAGTGCTATCAACTGTGCTAGTAGCGAAGTATGGTTTTAGTTTAGTAATCTCTGCATCCCATGCAGCATCGCTTAATACAAAAAGAGTGTATTGATTACTTTCATTTCTTACATCATGTACATTCAACCAAAATTGATTCGTAGTAACGGAATCTGTTCCTGCTTGATAAATAGGTACGCCTGTTACTGGATTAACACCTGTTTGGATAGCATTCGTAGCATCAAATACATTGGTATATAACGACAATAAATAAGCTTTTTGTTTTGCAGGAATACTTGTGTTGGTTAAAAGGGCTTCCCAAATATTTGGTAAATAGGGAAGGGCTTTATCTAGAATTTGAACAACACCATTGCTAGCTAATATATCGGCTTTAGTAATGTTTGCATCTTCCATGATTTTACCAAACATGTTTACGTATTTACCATTGAGCATTTTTACACGAACGGTTCCACTTACATTAAGGGTATTGTAAACTTGGTTAGCTATGTGATTACTAATAAATTTATTAAGCTTAGCTGTATCACCAGTAATATCAACACCTACTGCTGCCATGGCTGTATTAGAAGGAGCAAATACAGTATATGTTTTAGTACTATTTAATACTTTATCATATCCAGTACTCACCACATATTGCGTGAACTTACTGAGGTCTGGATTTTCACTGATTTGTTGAAATACCGTTTTGGTAATATTTGGGTCAGATACATTTATATGATCTTCCCATTTTTTACAACCAGAAGAAAATAATAAAATAAGTGATGCGGTTATTAACCATTTACTGCTACGAATATGCATGGTAATTTTTTTTATTTAATCGTTCTTTTTCTAAAGTTTAAATACAATTTATTTTATAAGAATACTTTAGTTCCATCCGGTCTGAACCTTGGTAAAATTTGGTCTTGATCAATAGGAATAAAATGAATCATATCTAAATTATTGGTGTTTTGTGTTCCCCCACCAATTGGATAGATAGTAATTGTTTGTCTTTGCGTTGTTTTAAACTCATATACACCTACTAATTTTCCAGCATATTGTGTTGTAACATTTTCAGTATAGCGTTTCCATCCAATTGCTTCTAATTCTGCATCAGTACCTGCAGGTCTTGTTTCAGTGAAATTCATGGTACGTGATAATAATTCTCCATTTGCAGCTACCTGACAAAGCATATTTGAACTACTAGATTGTTTTTGCTGAGCATAGCAAATCCAAATTTTATATTTTCCTTTAATGATAGGAGGCGTAGTCATTGTCCATGATACAGGTCTAGAAGGTAAACCCATTGGCAATACATTACAGTCATTATTATAGGCATACATACCTATGCTAGATGTAGTTGTATAACTGTACGTGAATATATTAGTACTAGCCAATGATCCCCAACCCCAAGTAATATCTTTGAAAGGTTGATCTGCTTCGCTTTGACGCGTCCAAGTATAGCTTTGTTTTTTATAATATGCAGGTAGTTTCATGATTTCAGTAAAGGATGAAACATCCCAATACAATGCTGAAGGAGCACGGTATTTTACTGTAAAATGTGCATTCGCATCATGCCAAACACCATTTGTAGCGGCATTATCACTTGTTTTACGATTTACCAAAACACCTTTTTCAACAATGCCATTAAATTCATTCTGGTTAAGAATCACTTCTTGGTTAATTAATTGAACATTTAATACTTCTTGAGGCTGATAAGTGATATGCGAAGGAGCGCTAATAATGTCGCCCAAAAATTTAACACCTGTTAATATATGGTATGCTAAATACATGTGTAAGCTGTCATTTACAAGTAGTGGACTACTTGTTTTTGAATACTTTGCTTTTAGTGCAGCGTAAGTTGCAATGCCACTATCTGCAAGGGCTTTGTTGCTTTCGGCTAAAACGGTAATCCATCTTTTAGTGGTATCTGGGTCTACTGTATTTAATACATCGTAGTAGCCAGTTTCTTTCATGGCTTGTACAAATATTGAATAGTTAGGATTTGCTTCTAATTGTTTTGAGATAGTTAATTTAGAAGGCTCTAATACATTGTCTAATACATGAATGATGCCATTTCCTACTTTAATATTTGATTGGGTTACCAATGCCTGACGATTAATGCTATAACTAGAATTAGTTCCATCAAACAAAACACCAGTAACTAAGTATTGACCAAACATAGTTGGAATTGGCAACTTGCCATCTTTAAATGAATTGGTTGTAATGGTATCAGTTAATAAATGAAACTTTACCATGTCTTTCAAAACATTGATATCTGCCGTTTCTACAGAACTTACATTTATTTTGGCAAACCATTTTTTTACACCACTATTAGTAGGTGCAAAGCAGGTATACGCACCATACGCATTTAAAAATGCAGAGGTTTCTGTACGATCTAATATTTGTTTGAACAAAGAAAATGAATCGGCGTTTTTTTCTAAATAGCCTGTAATGTTTACATCTTCTGTTGTAGACATTTTCAGGTCTGTTTTTTTACAAGCTGGAATAGCAAAGACCATCAGTAAAAAACTTGCAGCCAATGTATAAAAGAGTATTTTTTTCATATGTACTTGCATTGGTTATTTGTAAAATGGATTTTGAACTAATAAATTATTGGTTTGTAATTCGTACAAATAAATAGGGAGGTAGTGACTGTTTTTATCTCTCAATTTATTAAAAGCTACTTGTTGTCTGTCTGAAGGAACACTTATAGAAGCCATGTTTAAGATATAAGAAACTTTTGCATAGTTATTTCTTTTTGCATTGCGTAACACATCATACCAGCGTTTTCCTTCGAATGCAAATTCTCTTTGACGTTCTTGTAGAATATAATCTTCCATACCAGATTTACTAGTTGAATCCATTGTGCCATTAAAGTCTACTGCATTTGCACGGTCTCTAATTGTTTTCACTAATCTTGAAGCTTCTAATGATTTACCTGTTTGATTGATTGCTTCTGCTTTCATTAATAATACATCGGCATATCTATAAAATATCCAGTGTGCAAATGATTGGTCTGGGGCACGCATGCTATTTCCATAACTATTGGCACCAACATATTTCCAAATGGTTAAATCAGAAGGACGTAAAGAACAACCATCACCACGAGCATCTACTTTAGGAATTGCATTTACTAAGTCTACGCCAAAAACTTCATCCATCAATCTTGCAGAAGCACCCCATCTGCGGGTACTAGCCAAATGCATATAATAAAAAGGATTTAATTTATTGGCATCGTATTGTAATTCAAAAATACTTTCGCTTGAATTTCCTTGGTAGTATAATGCATTGAATAAATTATTGTTACCACCAACTAAACCATATCGGTTTGACGCAATAATTTTATCGCATTCTGTTGCACTCTCTGCATATTTTTCTTGCCATAAATAAATATCGGCTAATAGTGCATTTAGTGTAAAACGTGTGACCCTTCCTTTATCGGTATTTGCATTGCCATAAGTATAAGGCAAGCCAGCTTCTGAAGCTTTTAAGTCAGATACCATTTGTGTTAGAATACTATCACCACTTGTTTTTGGAATTGGTTGAATATTTTCGTCGCTAATAGTAGCAGTTAGTTTCATTGGTACATCACGGAATGTTCTAACTAAATAAAAATACATTAGCGAACGAATGGTTGTTGCTTCTGCTACTGCTTGGTCTAATTGTGCTTTTGTAAATGTGTTATCATTTTTTAATACTGCAGGAGCTAACTCAATTAAGGTATTGCAATAGTTAATAGTTTGATACAAAGCACGCCAGTTAGTGTAGTTATTATTTGGCTGAATATTTACATTCACAAACTCATATTCTTGTGGGCTAGCTTTAAATCCTGGCGTAACCATATCTGTTCTTCCTTCTCCCCAAATAAAGAAGTATTCAGGTAAAGCTAGGTCTCCACTGGTGCTACCTAACATAGACGAATAAATACCATTTACAGCAGCTTGTACTTGTTCTTTGGTTTGCCAAAATTCTTCACGAATAATACCATCGTTTGGTTTTAAGTCAATCCATTTTGTACAGGAAACCAAACTTGTTGTAATTGCTAGTAGCAGCAGGCTATATTTAATTACTTTGTTCATTATATAGAATCTTTCTTTGTTATTAATGTTGTTCAATGCTATTTTTAAAATCCTACTACCACACCTAAAATGAAATTTTTAGAAGGAGGTGTCATGCTATAATCATACGCCATTCTAAATGGATCTGAACCAGTTGCACTAACTTCTGGATCTTGTCCTTTATAATTAGTAAGTGTAAAAATATTTTCAGCAGAGATATAAGCACTTAATGTTTTCATTTTCATTCTTTTTAAGAATGCATTATCAAAAGTGTATCTAGCAGTAATTGAACGGAATCTTACAAAAGAAGCATCTTCCACATATCGATCACTTCCAAGCCAATTGTAACCGCCACCAATTACGGCTCTTGGCATATTGGTAATATCTCCTTCTTTTCTCCAACGACTAAGTGTTGCCGTACTTTGATTATCGAAATTGTACATAGCAGTGGTATTCATTTCTGTACCATTAACAATATCATATCCTAAACGGAAATTGAAAAAAGTTGAAATTTTCAATTTGTTTTTGAAAGTTACAGATGGTCCAAAACCACCAGATAATTTAGGGTTACTATTACCTAAATACACCACATCCATATAGTTGATATTTCCGTCGTGGTTAATGTCTTCGTATTGGGCGTCGCCTGGTTGGAATTGATAGTCTACGTTAGGATAATTGTAGCGCATTTGAACGGTTTGTCCATTTGGTCCTACTATTGGCTTTCCATTTGCGCCTGTTGCTATAGTAGATGCTTTGTCTGGATAAACACCTTTGTATTTATAACCGTAAAATGATCCAAAAGGATTGTCTATTTGTAATAAACGTAAGTATTGTCCTAACTGGGTTACATCTCCTTTGCTATTTGGATAGAAGGGAGAAATTTCACGAATAACGTTTTCGTTTTTAGATACATTAAAGTCGAATTGAACAGTCCAGTTTTTTGTTTTAATAGGCGTAGTCCAAACGGCAACTTCCCATCCTTGGTTGTCCATTGTACCAACGTTCATATTAACGCTACTATAACCAGTAAATGAGGCAATTTGTAATCCATTAAAGTATAAGTCTGTTGTTCTATTTCTATACATTTCTACATCCATGCGGAATCGGCCCTTAAACATAGAAAGGTTTGCGCCTATATTGGTTCCATGAATGGTTTGCCAACGTAAGTTTTTCAATTCCATCGAAGAAGGGAATACACCACTTTGTCCTAAATAACTCCAAGGAAATGTTGCATAGTTATTGTAGAAAGTATAATCGTAACGTGGTGCTTCTCCACTTTCGCCATAACTAGCACGGAAACTTAAATCGTCGATGTTTTTATATTTTTGCATAAAGTTCTCTCCAGAAAGTCTCCATCTAAAAGACACAGAAGGGAACAAACCATATTTATAATTTGGACCAAAACGGGAGTTGCCATCACCTCTTAATCCAGCATTAAAAATATACTTGTCGTTATACTCATATTGTGCAACAGCAAGTGCACCTAAACTACGTGTTTGAGAAACACTAGAAACAGCTTGCAATTCTTGGTTCTGAGTTCTTGATGCAATTGACGGATCTACTAATAAAGAAGATGCTGTATTAGAAGTCATCAACTCTTGATTCACTGCCTTTAAATCATTGGTCATAAAAATTAAAGAACTAAAGAATTTATGTTTCTCATTTTTAATAACCGGGGTATATGCCAATGAAGCTTTCGTAGCTACGTTAAACAAATCAATGTCGCCATCATACGCTCTGTTAACCACAGTTTCTGTACTTGGTCGGCCAGTGGCAATTTGAGGAAGGAAACTTTTGTTTTTGGTATTATTAATATCAAACTGAACGTCAAAAGTTGCTTTTAATACATTCTTTACAATGTCGTAGTTCATTTGAAAACGTGGTACTACTCTTTCGCCCAATACATTGTATTTAGCTTGATTAGCCATCGCAACTGGGTTGTAAATACGGCTATAAGTTCCTTGGATATTGGCTGCTGGTGAAAAATAGTTAGGACTTACATTTCCTTGTTCATCATATTCAAACACACTCATGTTAGGCATTTTAATATATGCCACGCCACGAATGGCACCATCAGAAGTACTTAAATAATTTCTATTTTGATTGGTATTAGTATAGGCAATACTTGTAAAAATTTTAATTCTATCTGAAATGACATAATCTAAATTGATACGGGTATTCATTCTTTTTAAATCGGTACCAACAGTAGTTCCGGTTTGATCGAAATAACCTACAGATGCAAAATACCTTGCTTTTTCTCCACCACCTGTCATGCTAACTGTATGGTCTTGTAAGTTTCCAGTTCTTGAAATTTCTTTTATCCAGTTGGTATTGTTACTATAATTATTAAACCAATAAGGATCATTAGGATCGTAGTTAAATTCACGAACCTGTTGTGTATTTAAAGGTGTACCAGTTCTATTCATATATGCTTCAGGCATTAAAGTAGAATACTGGTTGCCATTTAACAATGGTATAGGATCTGGTAAATAGGAAGCAGAAGTTTTAAAAGTATAATTGATACTTGGTTTACCCACAGATCCGCGTTTGGTAGTAATTAATAGCACACCATTTGCAGCTCTTGAGCCCCAAACAGCAGTTGCAGCGGCATCTTTTAAAACGGTAATGTCTTTTATGTCTGCGGGCGATACGTTTAACAATTGTGCATATCCTTGTTCGTCGGCAGTTCCAAAGTTAAAGTCTGAAGGGATTTGTGTTTCATAAGGCATACCATCCACAACTATTAATGGTGTTCCTGTACTACTAATAGAAGAGATACCACGAATACGAATATTCATTGCTGCTCCAGGATCACCACTATTGGCAGTAATATCAACCCCACTTAATCTTCCTTGTAAGGCTTGGTCAATACTTGCCGCTTGCATTTCTTCAATGTCTTTGGCATTTATACGAGACGCAGAAATAGTGGAGTTGCGTTCTTTTACACCCATCATTCCATTGTCTGTGTTTCTACTAGAGGTTACAACTACATCTCCCGCATCTGTTGCAGCCTCTTCTAACAAAATATTAATGGTTGTTTTTCCATCAATTTTTTGCGAAAGGCTTTTAAAACCAATATAAGAAACGTTGAGGTTGTTTTTTAAACTAGTAACTCTTAAAACATAGTTACCCTCAATATCTGAGGCTGTTCCTTTAATGATACGGCCATCGGCATCTACTTCTGTAACAGAAGCACCTTGAACGGCAGCCTTTGTTTTTTTATCGGTAATTTTTCCTCGGATGATTATTTTAGGAGCGCCTGCATCCTGTGCTTGGATGGAAGGAACACTGAATCCGAGTAGTGTAAAACAAACGATGTACTTTATATACTTAAACATATCTACTGTAATTAGAAAGGTTAATTAGAGAATTTTAAATAATTATTGATTAAGTGAATCGTACATCGATTACTCAAGTAATTACTATTAACATAAACAGCCGCTGCTGGTCTTGAAAACATATCTGTAAGTGTCATTGCATTCACAATATTGTTGTTGACAAATATGGTTGTTGCATCTCCATTGGTTTTCTTAAACAAGGTTTCAAATGCACCACTTTCAACACCGTCGGTAGCAACTGTTTTCTTATTTAGAATATGGTAATAGATGAAATTATTTACAGAGTCTTTACCAGCTGCAGTAGTTGGGTTAAAATTCGGAACCCTGTTTGGTGCAACACCTGTTCCTGGTAGTAAGCCATCTTTAACAGCCTGTAAAATAGAAGCATTATCAGGAACGAAGATGGTATAGTTAGTTCCACCTGCAACCCCAACTATATCGCCAGTTGTTTTGGTGAAAATAGATGCATTATTAAGATATTGGAAGAAATTATAAAAAGGAGAAGTTGTAGGTGTTCCTAATAAAATCAAATCTGCACCAACTATTTTTTCACTAAAGTTTAATATCGCATCTAAATAATAAACAGTACCATTTTTAGCAACTTTTGAGCCTGTAGATTTTGCGTTTACACCTGCAACAACATTACCTGCAGCAAAAACTTGGTTTGCTTTATATCGAACAAATTCACCTGCATAACTCATTGCAACGCCATCGCCTGCAATACTTGTTATATCAACACCAGGAATTACATGCGTATTAATAACACGCAATAATCTAACCAATGCAGAAGATCCAGTTAAAGTAGTTCCTCCTAATGGTGGTGTATAGCGCCATTGGTAGTTAGGGTCGTTACTTACTGTTACATCTATAAAATAACCTGCAGCATTCAATGCGGCATTGCTAATTAAAAACAGGGTGTATTTTTGGTTGAGATTAATTAATTGATATTTGAGTTCTTGGTTTAACAAGCTCGTCATCATGGTATAATTTGGGTCTAAATAGGCTTTTGCATAAACACTACTAAACACATTCGCTTCCTGCACTTTGTTAGTACCATAGAAGATACCATTGCTCAAAATCTTTTTATCAACCACATTAGTACTAGGATCAAATCTTGCTTCTTCTCCTAAAAAATTATATGTTGATTTGAATTTACTTGGCCATACTGCAGACTGCCACATGTGTGCATTTACAAAATCATAAATTACATTAATAGGCAAGGAATTAATATTAGGATATTTTTCTAACAAAACGGTATTGATATAATTTAATAACACATCATTTGTTGGAACAAATAGTGTGTATGAATTTGATTGACCATCATTGTCTTGTTGCTTTAAGAAATTCTCATTGTTAGGAGAGAAGGCCAATGCGGCATTGTAAATTTTTGTGTAGATCTGAGCACTACCTCCATTAATACTTTGGTATTTTGAAGTGGCAGTTGGATTAAGTGCGTAGGTAATTAAAAACTTATCAAATAGTTTTTTAAACTCACTATAATTAGGATTACTAGAAATATATTCATCTATACCAGGTAATACTGTTATTACTCTATTGATAATATGGATAACCCCATTTTCTGCAACAATATCTTTTTGTGTAACAGCGGCATCAACAATATTAAATCCTGTGAATGTAGTTGTTGGATAAAAATAATTGTAATCAGCAGCGGTTAAGCCTTTTGCTTGTAAAAAATTATCTACAAAACAAGGGATATACTTATTGTTATTATCGGCATCAACATAAAAAGTAACACCGTTATTATTACGGTTACTTGAAATGATTTTCAATGCTTTTCCTGTGGTGTCTTTTCCATCATATACACCTGTGTAGTTTGCCGTACGACGTCTGAAAGATTGATTAGGTACCCAACCAATATTGCTTTGGTAATCTCCCATGCGCTCTTTTTTAAAGGCATTGTACACTAAGCAATAGGTAACTATTTTTCTACAAGCATTACTGTCTAATTGATCAACACTTGTAATATTTTTTTCTTTAAAATATACTTGGAATGCAGAGTCATGTGGCGCAAAAAATGTCCAATAGCCAGCGGCACTTAAAATATCTTTATAACCTGCTTTGTCAACAACAGCCAAAAGGTTTTTGAAATTTCCTTTGTCTTGTAATTGTTGATAGATAGGTTGTTCAAGTGTAGCTGGTCTGCCATAGAAATCATCATATGCTTTCTTCTTGCAAGAAACAGCAAATAATACAGGTAGAACGAGTACCCAAATACTTTTTAAAAACACATTCTTTACAATTCTCATAAAATATTCTCGTTAGGTTAACGTGTGATGTTATTTTGATTGAATCAATTGATTGTTCTTACTAATCATAAAGCAAAACGAAACACCGTGCTTAAATGAAGGATTGAACAGGACAGATATATAATAAAGGAAATTTTGTGCAATTGATAAAAGCCTATGATAGACTCTTTTTTGGATAGGATTTGACATAGCAATCGTTTTATTATTTGATAATCAAGCATTTAAACTTTCATTAGTTGAATGTTTGTATCAATGGCAATACGATATTAACATTTCATTTGCAGGCTTCCGTCCTGTGGCATCCTGTAATTTCACGAATTTAGTGTGTAATTGACACTTAAACTTTAGATAGTAGATAGATTGTGTATAACTCAATAAAAAAGAGGCGCTTAATTGAATAAGTGCCTCTTTTTATGTATTATAAAATTAGTTAATACTTAAGTGTTGCCTAATTTGCGCATTTTTATAATTTGGCGGACTAAATATATGATAACAGACCATACACCTATAAAAATAGAGCCTGCTAAAAACAATAACCACCATGGTGCTTTATCTCTAGTTGCAAAGAGTGTTCTTCTATTAAAATCAATTCCTTGGTTTACAAAATTACTACCCCACGGAACTGTTTTTTCAATTGAAAGATTCCCAACAAATTCATTGTCTTCTGTTCTTGCAACAAGGGTGATATTTCCTTTTTCATCGCCAGGAATACCAATTCTTTTAAATTCTACAGTTGCTTGGCCAGCGGAATCTGTTGTATAAGTTTCAGCATCACTAACAGACAAATTACCAATACTTCTTTTTACAGTTATTTTGGTTTCAATATCTTTTGCGGGTACCCAGTCTTTGCCTTGTTTTTTAGTAACAGTTACAAGAATGTTTCTAGCTCCATCCACCAAAACTGTATCAATATTTATTTTGGCTTTTGTTGCACTTGTTTCACTGCTAATTGATCGATAGTCTTTGCTAGCGTCTGTAGTACCTACAATTGTAAATTGTGTAGCGGTATCCCATAATGCTTGCACACTAGGAGGGAAGCTTACAATGGCTCTTCCTTCGTTATTTGTTTTAACGGTGCCAAGTAAATTAGCATCTGCTTCTTGTGTTAAATATATTTTAACAGCAATATTTGGAACTGGTATAAATTTCCTTTCGTTTTTTGATTTTGTATAAACAGAAACAAAAGGGATTTTATTATTACTTAAATGATATCCAAGTTCTAATAATAATTTTGGTTTTGGCTTTTCGTCTTGCGCTATTGCAGAAAAACTACAAAGCACAATAATGAATGCAAAAAATAGTTTGTAATTATTCGGCTGTTTCATGTTGTTCAATTATAGTTTCATGAATAGGTATAATAGGTAATATTCTAGCAAAGAAAGTAATCACTAACATTGCTCCTGCCAATGAACCGATTGCAATGGCCCATTCTTCCCAACTAGGAAAATAATGGTGATAGCTAGCTGGTACATTGTGCATGGGTAAAAATGGATGTAATAGAGTTGGTGTTACAATTAAGTATCTTTTAAACCAAGCACCAACTACCACCATAATACCCGCAACAAACATGGGTAATGGTTTACGACCTTTTTTGAAAATCATTATTGCAATAGGTATAAGCATGCCTGTAAAAATGGCAAACCAAAACATTGCTGCATATTCTCCAGTAAACAATTGCATTAAATGCGCTTCTTCTGATGTTTTCATTTTAAATGCAGGCACCAAATATTCATTTACATTAAAATATAAATAAAGCAGTGCAAGCATTACAACAATTTTTCCCATACGGTCAAAATGCATTTCAGTTATATATTTTTCTAGTTTATATACATGTCTAAATACATACATCGCTACAACTACACCGCCCGCACCCACAAGAAAAGCACCTGAAATAAAATAGGCACCAAAGTTGGTACTATCCCATCCTGGGCGATAGGTAGTTGCAAATAACCAAGATGTTACTGTGTGAATAGAAAATGCAACAGGAATAATTGTAACACATAAAAGGGTTACAGCCTTGTTGTTCATTTTTTCTTGTATGTCTAATCCTTTCCAAAAAGAACCTAAAAAGCGATAGAGTTTTTGAAATCGATCTACTCCTATGCCTTTTTGTTCGAGCAATATTTTAATATCTGGTAATAAAGGCAAATACAAGAGTAATAAACTAATTACAAAATAGGTACTGATAACAATTACATCCCACATAATGGGTGATTGTATCCTTCCAAATAATAGTAAAAAATAAAATCTTTCAGGACGACCCATGTCAACAATAATAATTAACGAAGCAAATACAATAGCCGATACTGCTATGATTTCTGCAATTCTAGTAAGAGGTGTACTCCAGTGTACATCAGCTAATCGAAACACAGCGGTAATTAATGAGCCTACCAAACTGATGGCTACAAAAAACACGAAATTAGAAATATAAATACCCCATGAAACATAGTCTCTCATATTCGTTACAACCAATCCTTTTGTAACTTGACGAATATAGGCAACGAGTCCTATGGCGCATAATACAAGTAAGCATCCTGTCCATATCATGCCTCGTTTTCCGAAAGCCTGAGGTACCAGGTCTGCTGTTATTTTTTCGGGGGATAGTGTAAGCTTTTCCACGTTTTAATTATTTAGTATGTGAGCTAATGGTTTCTCCTGGTGCTTCATTTTCCATTCCGTCTTCGAACTTGAAGTTTCTACTAACAGGAGGCAAATAATAAACACTTGGTTTTGTACCAAGGTCTTCCATCAAGCGATATCCTGCTTTGTCTTTTATTAATTCACTAAAACGAAAAGTTTCAGCGCCATTAGTAACAGAATCTTCATTCATGTCTCCAAATAAAAACACACCATTCGGACATGCTTGAACACAGTGTGGTAATTTTCCTTCGCGATACATGTCTGGACAAAAATCGCATTTACCAACAGTACCTCTTTTTTGAGGGACACTTGTTTCAGGTGAATAGGCCACATGTATATTTGGATCTTCTACATAATCTGATTCTTGCCAGTTAAATACCCTAGAAGAATAAGGGCATGCAGCCATACAAAAACGACAACCAATACAACGTTGGTTATCTATTAACACAATGCCGTCTTTTCTTTTAAATGTAGCGTCTACCGGACAAACTTTTACACAAGGAGGTTCGTCGCAATGCATACACTGTGTAGGTTGCCAATAAGGAGCGGTGTGTTCTGCTTCTTTCATTGGATAAACTTTCAACCAGTTTTGTTCGCTATGAATATGGTGCATATGGTCGCAAGAAGCTTGGCATTTACGTAGGTTTTTACACCTAGCCAAATCAACTACCATCACAAATTTTTTGCCTTCAATGCCAATCCTTGATTCGTCAATTGAAACAGGAGGTAAGTGTGGTATGGGTTTTAAATACGCAATATCCACTTCTACAATTTCTCCATCAACAGAAAGAAGTTTTACTTTTTCTCCTGATGAAGCCACTGTTTCTTCTGCAGATTGTGTGAATGGATCTTTTTTATTGGAACATCCTACGGCTAATCCTGCTAAAATGCTGCCTGCAATGAATGTTCTTCTTGATGTTGAATCGATATTTTCCATTGTATTTAATTAAGTGGGGTGATTAAAGCTTAACCCAATCATGTACTGCTGCATCGGTTATTTTATGCTTTTTAGAAGGTAGTTGAGCTACTGGAACTTCTACCAACTTTCCATCTTGCGTAAGCATTTTAACCATTGTAGGTTTAGCAGTTGTCTGTGTAATTAAATTTTCCTTAGAAGAAAATAATTTTCGTAATGAAAATCCTGCAAGTAGGGTTAGTGAACTTAATCCGCCCCAACGCAAAAACTTTCGTCTGGTTTCAGCAGGTTGTATTTGATTTGGCATAACCTTTTTTTTTAATTAAAAAGCCTGGCTGAAAGATTAATCGAACCAGGCTTTTTATTTGGATTTAATAAGTTTAATTAAAGTGTAAACTTATTTTTTTAATGTTCTGATGTAGTTAATTAAATTCCAAATATCTTCTTCTGATTCAAGCTTCTTTTTAAAGCTAGGCATATCAGAACGTCCTTCTGAAATTTTAAAGAATAAAGCGCCGTTTGGTTGCTTTTGAACTAAATCAGTTGAAAAATCTCCTGGTTCTGTTTTTAACTGAGCAGCTTTTGAGCCATCACCCAAGCCTGCTTTTCCGTGGCATGACTGACAATTCTTAGCCCATAATTCTTTGCCTTCTTTTACAGATGCGGCATCTGATTTAACTGGACTAGCCATTTTAACAAACTTCTCTGGAACCACCCAAGGCTTACCTTGACTTGGAATAAATGCTGAAAGAGAAATGGCGGTTGCTGTTACTGCAAACAAAAGGGAGATTCTGATGATTCTTGACTTCATGGGTTTTTATTTTTTGTGAGTTTTAAAGTTAAATTAGAAATTCCATAATCTAGTGATGTTAAAGCCAATGATAAATTGACCTTTTGTAAAATCATTTTGATTATACATATTGTTGTTTTGCGGAAGAATGCTATTGGCATTACCCGCAAACACTTGGAAAGTGTGGTTGCTTGTTGTCATTTCTAATCCTACACTAATGTTTGGATGTGGGTTATTGGTTACATGCTGCGTAAGTGGTTGGTCGTAATTTGCAACCAATGCCATATTGGGAGTTAATGAATACTTACCCATTGCAGCAATAGCAATATGCGCATTCTCCATTGTTGGCTGTATTTCACCATTGATGTCTACATAGCCAGGAATATTATTGAAATAAGAAATGCTAGGAGCAACTTGCACAGAAAATTTTGTATTAATTTTTCGTGCAATCATTAATTCACTGAAATAAGAAATACGATCTGTAAAAGTTACAAAGTTTGAAGCCTTTCTAGTATCAATAACGGTGTTGCCAAAAAAGGTGACACTCACTGGAGATCCACCACTAACTTTTTGTTTGATAATGGCATATTTAACAGTAGCATCCCATTGGATTCTTTCTTTGGTAAATCCAGCACCTAATTGTAATTGGTTTTTAATTACATAACTAAAGCCAATCCTAATATTAGAGGGGGCATACAATCCAAAAAAATCTGAATAGCCATTATTAACCGTTCCAAACCTGTGTTGGATATCCATTTCAAAAGTTCCTTTTTTAGCTACCATTACAGTTTGGTTGTCTAGTACCCAATTGCTTTCAAATGTGCTTTTAACAGGTTTTAGAACTGGTTTTGTTTTAACTTCCTTAACAGCACTTGAGTCTTGTGCTACTAATTGTTGAAAGCCAGAACAAAACAATACCAATGCTAGTATGCTTGTGTTCCTAAATATGATTGATAATTTTTTCATTTGTTCTGGTTTTAATTGTTTTTAGCACCTTGTTTAATCCATGCTAGTGTTAATGCATTTAGGTTAGATGGATTTGTAGGACCACCCACTGGCATAGCCGTTGATTTTTTTCCAGTAATCCATAAGTACAATGAACTTTTTTCTGGCGTGCCAAGATCAAGATAGCTACCAGTGTTTAAAGCATTATAAACTTTATCAGCTGTTAAATCTGGAATATGTCCACCAGAATTATGACAACCACTAATACTGCATTTAGTACTTAAAATGGGTACAAGGTCTTTTGATAAACTAACCGGAGTAGTAATTTCTGCGGTATTGTCATTGTAAACCGTTGCATTTTTTGTACAAGCCTGATTTAGAAATAATAGTCCAATCAACGCTAGCCCAAGTATTCTATTTTTTTTGGTAAACATGATCTTCTGTTTTTAAATGTGAAGGAAATGTTACCTGTTATTTCTGAAATTTTAGCAACAGATTTGGTTTAATACCGTGTTGGTAGTTAGAGCTATTAAAAATGGCCATTCCAAAAGGTTGATCAGTTAAACTACTGAAATCAATATCTTGTTTTAATACATCGGCAGTTTTTAATTTGCGTTTGAATTCTAACACCCAACCTGTTCCAGTATATTTTCCAGAAGCTGTAAAGTCTCCACGGCCAGCTGTATAGGGTGCTGCAATAAATGAAGGGAAACATTTAGCTCCTACACTAGCAGTAGTGCCTGCATTATCGCTATAGTCAGTTGAGGTATTTGGGTCAATTGTTCCACCAACATAAGTTAATACACCTGTGCTACTAACGCCAGTTACTTTTAATGCAACACCACCTGCAAGTGTATCAGTTGCTAAATAGTATAGTTTTCCAGTTGCATTAGGTACTACCCATTTTGGTACTGATACAGAAGCACCAGTTCCGTCTAATTTTAATGACTGAGAATTATTAAATGGACCATTATTAATATTGGTATTTGTATTTACATAAGAGGTAGTGAAAGGTACTGGAGGAGTTAGGTCATCGGCATGTCTACCGTTTCCGCTTCCACCAACTGTATCAGTTACAGAAGGTCCACCGGCCCAGTCTTGGTATTCGTCATCCATTTGGTTGGTAACTAAATCTTTGTTTAAATGACACCACCACATATCAATTTTTTCGTTGGCACCATTGGTATAGTGGTTGGCGCTTTTATTCGGTACCATTACGCCAGAAAAATTTCTATAAGGAGTAAATAAGTGACAACTAGCATAACATGTTTGTGTAACAAATTTTGGCGTAGAATTATCTATATTCCATAACATTGCTAATTGGTCTTGACCCATTCCGTCTTTAATTAAATTACCATTAACATCAAATGTTCTTGCATTACCTCTTTGAGCCCAAAGTTTTGTAGTAGGGTTGAAGTACCAAGGTTGAACAATATTGTTGCTAGGATCTTTCCACTCTACTAAAAAATAAATGTATTGGTCGTCGTACATAGAACGAAGCGTTGCAGGATAGGTTTCTCCAATATATCCAGCAAAAAGGCCATTTCCTGGATCAGGAACTTGTGGTGTAGCAGATAGTTTTGTTGCGTTTTCCCAGATTGGATCAATGGTGCCATCAATTGTGGGAGCAGTAGTTGTTAAATATGAAAGTAATTCAGAACTACTTGCTGGAGCTACATTTAGCATTTGATTGCTTTTAGTACAACTCACTAAATAGCCTAAAGACAATACGATGGATGCGGTAACCCAGAATAGTTTATTTTGTAACAGTTTCATAAGTGAGATTTAAGATGAGAAATGATTGTTATTTCTGTCTGTAAATTTTCAATTATTAAACTAGTTGCAACAATGACCTTAATCACATAGAAATATGATATAAATCATATTATTATCCACTAATACTTTTTTGAAGGATTTCAACAAGTTGAATTACTTGTTAGTGCAGCATTTTATATTTCTATTTGGTAAGTGATGCAATTAAGAACAAACTAAACACCATTACCTTAATATATATAAATAAAATTATATGTATTTAATAGTGCCGCAGGTGGGAATTATAGGCAAGAGGTATTTCCGAAAAAGATGATACAAAACAGTATCACTCAATAAATGATACTGTTTTGTATTGATTTGAATATTTTGAATCAACTACTTAATAGTACACTGTGCCAAAGCAATTTCTTCCATTAAGTCATTATAGCCAACTACCAATCCTTGAACTTTTATTTTAGTGCCAATTTTAAGACTCTTTAATTTATTTACTTCTGCAGAGTCAATATTACAAGCTATATTATTAAGAGATATAGTGACTCCTGAAATATTTGTTACATCGCCAGTTAATAAAACAGTTTGGTTGATGTATAATTTGTTGGCATCTACTGCATTGTCTTTAAATGCTTTTGTAAAAGCTTCAGTTGTTAATTCGAATTTTGCTTTTTCGGTAGATGGGTCTCTATGTTTAACCGATGAAGTTAATGCCATTCCAAAATCAACAACCATTTGGGTTGCTTTCTCTTGGTTAAAAGCAAATAAAATTGCTGCTAAAATTACAATTGCTAAAAGGGCGTAAAGTATTTTCTTTTTCATAAATAAAACGATGTTAAAACATTGGTTAATATTCTCTGTAAAGGTTTGCCAGTATTTACTTTCAAACAATGATATTAAACATCTTTTTAAGTGATTATTATCATAAAAAATGGTGTCTATTGTCATTCATTTAAAGATGATGCGAAACTAATTTTGTGTTTTGAAATCATAATAGCATCAATTTTTTACTGTTTATGATGTTACAATTCAATAACCAAAAAATTAAGTGTATGAAAAGAAAAGTTTCCTATCAAAAAGGCATCATCGGCCTTTTTTGTGTGTTGTTTGTTTCACTGCTTTTTGTGCAGTGTAAAAAAGATGGATCTAATGCGTCATTGGTTTCTCGCGCATTAGTGAACACACCAGATACTACTATATTTTCACCTTTTTACGATTCAACTGTTGTGCCATTTGCTGATTTAAAGCCAGGAATCAATGATATAGTTGTAACAAAGAGTGTACAAAGTATTGTCCGTAACAATTGTGTTTCTGCTGGATGTCATGGTGGTGGTGGTGTTAAACCTTATTTAAATACATACGAGGATGTTTTGAATATGGTAAAGCCTGGTGATCCTCAAGGCAGTCAGCTATTTCAATTAATTACAACAAGCGATTTAAATAAAGCAATGCCGCCAGTAAATTATGGTGTTGATTTAACAATATCAGAGAAATCAATTGTATATAATTGGATTAAGAATGGCGCAAAAAAACAACCTGCATTAGAGGACTATCGTCCTGCAGCAGTTGCTTTGCTTACTAGTGGTTGTTCTTCTGGAAACTGTCACAATCAAGCAACAGCCGGTGGTGGTTGGGCTAGAAAAGGTTTGTTAGGTGCACTTGCAGCAACAGATTCTACAGCATTTCTATTTACGAATTTAACATCAGGTGCTGTTACTTCTTATCCGCAATTAAAAGAGCCAAAATTAACTAGTGTTTGGACAGCATATAAAGACAGTATAAGGAAATTTTATACAGATACGTTAGCATTTGCAAGCTTCAGACCGTATAAAATATTTTCAACACCGGTATCGGCAATTAGTGGTAGAGGTCCTTTAAATACTTATGATGATTTATTATTAGATGCATTGTATCCAAAATCAGTTAGATCTAATAGTAGTGTTGTGTTTGTAGATGGAAATGGAAAAAGTTTTTATGTAAAAGGAGATTATTTAAATGCAAGTAGTACGTTGTTGTCTAGAGTTGATACTACTCTCTTAATAGCAAATCCTAGAACAAAAATTTATTCAGCAAAAACACAAGGAGATATGGCTTATAGTGATGGAGGGTTAAGGCCATCAGATGTTGCAATTATTAAAGGATGGTATTTTTCTGATAATAATATTCCAGATGTATGGAAATATGGTACAGATGGTACAGGGATATTTAAGTATACTTATTCTGGTAAAGTAATAGTTAAAAAATAATAAAAAAACATTTTATGAATAAATTATTAATGTACGTTACGGTAACCTGTGGAATTATATTTTTCCTATCATGTTACAATAACAAAAAAGACATAACAAAACCAACTGCAGATGGGTTATCTACTTTATCATTCCGTGATGATATTGTTCCAATTGTAACCTCGGGAGGATGTGGTTGCCATATCAACGGAAAAATTGCTAATGCAGTTCAATTTAAAATAGTTGATACAATTTATTACGGTGCAATTTTAGCAAGGTCAACAGTATTAAATAATATGGCCATGGGTAAAGAACATCCAGGAGAAGGCGGCATATTTTTTAGTATAGCACAAGCTGCATTAATTAAAACATGGGTAAGCCAAGGAGCAAAAGACAATTATGTGCCACCGGCAATAACAGGACCCGTTACTTATACTACTAATATTGTTCCAATTTATAAAACAGATTGTAAGGGGACTTCTTGTCATGGCGGACTCGGACCAAATTTAGACTATGCTAAATTGATTTCAGATAAAGATCAACTTAGTTTAATGATGTCTAGTGCTGGTAATAATGGACACAAAGGTGGTGTGATTGGTTTGCCAGCGGTAACAACAACCACTTTTTTAGCTTGGATTTCTCAAGGAATGCCTCAATAAAAATTAACCCATTTAAAAATTTATTACGATGAAAAAAATATCATTATTAGTATTAGTGTTCATTTTAATTGTGAATTTGATAATTGCACAAACTTACAAGACCAGGGATGCAAATATTTTCTTTAACCCCAATAAAGACCAAAGCCACAAAGACTATGCTTCTGCAAGTAAAGAAGGGACAGCTGTATTAAAAGTTGAAACTAGTGAAGTAGCGCTTTTAGTTCCTATGAAAACATTCCATTTTAATAATGCTTTATTAGAAGAGCATTTCAATGAAAACTATTTACATACAAATAAGTTTCCAAATGCAACTTTTAAAGGAAAATTAATTGGATTTAAAAAAGAGCAATTGGCAAAAGATGGGGTTTATGATATGACTTCTGAAGGACAAGTATCCTTGCATGGTGTTACACATGATTTTAAAGCGCCTGTAAAAATGGAAGTAAAAGGAAAAGTAGCAACTTTTATGTGCTTCTTTAAAATTAAAGCAGAAGATTATAATATAGATATACCAGGTTTGGTTAAGCCTAAATTATCTGATGAAACACCTATTGAAGCGAATATCAAATTTCAATTAAACTAATCTTTCAATTTTAAGAATATGAAAAAAATAGTATTAATTTTTATGATTGTCTGTGGCTTCTTTTTGAAAGCCACTGCGCAAGACGATCTTTTGGGAGATCTAGTAAAAGACGATTCTTCTAAAGTAAAACAAAACATCACTACTGCAACTTTTAAATCATTTAGAATTATCAATTTGCAGAGTGTTGAAATGACTGGAAAAGGGAATTTACAGTTTATGATCAGTCACCGTTTTGGACAGGTTTGGAAAGAAGGAAAAGGGTTGTCGAATATTGCTCAGCTATTTGGATTGAATTCTGGATTTGCTAGTACTTATATGTCATTTGATTATTCCTTTACCGATTATATGAACCTTGGATTTGCTATGACAGGGAATGCTAGGTTTGAAAGTTGGGCTAAATTTAAATTATTGAAACAGCAAACAGGATTAAAAAATATGCCAGTTTCGGTTTCATTATTTTCTCTAGCTAATTTTGACGCAACTGAAGGCTCAAGCCCAGATGATTTAACATGGAATCGGTTTTCATTTATGCACCAATTATTAATTGCAAGAAAATTCAGTGAAAAATTTTCTTTAGAGTTAATACCTTCTTTGATTCACTATAATATTGTTAATTATGGTATTAATAATACGAACAATATTTTTTCAATTGGTGTTGGCGGACGTTATAAATTAACTAATAAAACGGCCATTAGTTTTGAATATGCGCGTCAATTAAATGGTTATGAAGACTTATTAGATGAGAGTGCTTCTGCCGTAAACTATACCCCCGATTTATTCTCTATTGGATACGACTGGGATACTGGTGGTCATATATTTCAATTCTTTTTATCTAGTTCTACTAGTGCTACTAATATTGCGCAATTGAGTTCAAATACTGCTAATTTCAGGCCAGGTAATTTTTCTTTAGGATTTAACCTAAATAGAAGTTATGGTATTAAAAAAGTTGTACAAACACATTAAAGTCTCTTTAGGTTTTTGTTTTTAACGCCTCGATTTATTGAGGCGTTTTTTTTATCACACTATCAAAAAACTTTGTGTGTAATACATTTAATTTTTGAAGCTTGAGTTTTTGCATGTAAATTCAAGTTGATTTCCCTATAATTTACTTGATAATTAAAGGGAATTAATATTAGTTGATATTTGTTTTAAGAATAAAATCGCTGATGTATCTTGCCTAATAATATTCTTTTATGAGCTATAATTATCTTCAATTAGATAACAATTGGTTGCATTTTGATCAAATTAAAGATCTATTAGATTTTGATCAACATATTTCTATCACTTTTAATGCTCATAAACGAATCATTGCGTGTAGAGATTTCTTAGATAAAAAAATGAGCGAAGAAAACAGTTTATTTTATGGAATAAACACTGGCTTTGGTTATTTACAAAATGTAAAAATAGATGCTGACTCTATAGAACAATTACAATACAATTTATTGGTATCGCATGCTTGTGGACTAGGAGAGGAAGTGCCAAAAGACATTGTGAAGTTGATGCTGCTATTGAAAGTGAAATCATTAAGTTACGGACATAGTGGGGTTCAAATTGATACAGTTAGTCGTTTGGTAGACATGTTAAACAATGATGTATTGCCAGTAATATATACCCAAGGCTCACTTGGTGCATCTGGTGATCTTGCACCACTTAGCCATTTGAGTTTGCCATTACTTGGTTTGGGTGAAGTAATGCATGGTGGAAAAAAATATCCATCGAAAGAAATCCTTAATAAATTTAATTGGCAACCTATTCAGTTGCAAAGTAAGGAAGGTCTTGCGCTAATAAATGGAACGCAATTTATGGCGGCCTATGGTTTATATTGTTTAAAAAAATCGCAGCATTTAATTGCTATGGCTAACTTAATAAGTGCCATGAGTTTCGATGCATTTGATTGTATTTTGGAGCCGTTAGACCATCATATACATGCTGTTCGTGCGCACAAAGGGCAAGTAGCAACAGCAGCAGCTTTAAGAGATAATTTAAAAGGTAGTGCTATTGCTACTCAAACAAAACAACAAATACAAGATCCATATTCTTTTCGCTGTATTCCTCAAGTACATGGTGCTACCACAGATGCATTTGAGCATGTTTTAGGTGTTTTTATTCGGGAAGCTAATTCTGTAACAGATAATCCAAATATTTTTCCTGATGAAGACTTAATTGTTAGTGGGGGTAATTTCCACGGACAACCATTGGCCTTGGCACTAGATTATTTAGCGATTGCTATGAGTGAATTAGCCAATATCTCTGAACGTAGAACTTATCAACTAATTAGTGGTCAACGTAATTTACCCATGTTTTTGGTTAAAAATTCTGGATTGAATTCTGGTTTTATGATTCCTCAGTACACTGCAGCGGGAATAGTGAGTGAAAACAAGCAATTGAGTACGCCTTCATCGGTAGACAGTATTTCATCTTCAAATAACCAAGAAGACCATGTGAGTATGGGTGCCAATGGTGCTACAAAATGCTTGCGGGTAATTGAAAATGTAGAAAAAGTACTGGCAATTGAATTGTTAAGTGCCGCACAGGCATTGGATTTCAGAAGGCCAATGCTGAGTTCCAACAAAATAGAGCAACTTTTTACAGCTTTTAGAACCAAAGTTAGTTTTAATGAATCTGACCGATTGTTACACGATGATATGGTTGTTTCCATTGATTTTTTAAAGCAATATGTTATTAACTAGATTAAATTTTACACAGAATATGGTTGTATAAAAACTTAGCAGTATTTTTCCACCATCAATTCAATAAAAAAAATCAAATGAAAAAAATAGTATTCTTTGTTGTAGCCTCTTTTATGGTAGTTGCCTCTTTTGCACAATCTGCCGAACAAAAAATTTCTGATAAGGTAAAAGTAATGTTCCCAGGTAAGCCAGAAGAAGTAAAAGCACCTAATGGAGCAATAGTTTATACCTTTAAAAAAGACAGTTCTGTAGCTTATATGGGTATGTCTTTTGATTTAAGTGCAATGGGTTTAACCGCAGATATGATTGCCTCTGCAGGTGATGCTTTGTGGGATCAAATGAAAGGCGGAATGACCCAGCAAATGGGTGGTGCTGTAATTGCAAAAGACGAAGTATTGACTTTTAAAGGAAAAAGTAGTTTGTATTTAGAAATTGATGGCACTGAGTCTACAAGTGCTCAGTTGAAAGGTAAAAAAGCCTATGGCTATGTGTTTTTTATTGGATCTGTATTACACCAAGTACTGTATTATTCAGCTGATAAAGGGGCTAAAAAAGAAGATGCAACTGCGTTTTTCGATTCAGTAACTATCTCTGAATAACTATAATAATTATTGATAAAAAAGGCTGGTAGCGCTACACAAAGTAGTGTTGCCAGCCTTTTGTTTTGGGGTATTTCTCCGATATCCATTCTGCTTAAAGCGATCTATTTCGTACATTCGCCATTAGAAATGTTATACAAATGAGCGAAGAAAAGAGCCTGAATTTTATTGAAGAGATAGTAGAAGCCGATTTAAATGCTGGAAAATACCAATCTATACTAACCCGATTTCCTCCAGAACCTAATGGCTACCTACATATTGGGCATGCAAAGAGTATTTGTTTGAACTTTGGTTTAGCCATTAAATATGGTGGTAAAACCAATCTGCGTTTTGATGATACCAATCCTAGTACCGAAGAAACTGAATATGTAGAGAGTATTAAAGAAGATGTGCGATGGTTAGGATTTGAATGGGCTAATGAATTATACGCCTCTAATTATTTTGAACAACTCTATCAATTTGCTACCCAATTAATAGAAAAAGGGTTGGCATATGTAGATGATAGTTCGAGTGAAGAAATTGCTACACAAAAGGGTACACCAACACAAGCTGGAATTGAAAACCAATTCAGGCAGAGAACTGTTCAAGAGAATATCGAATTATTTTCAGACATGCGTTCTGGAAAATACAAAGATGGAGAAAAAGTTTTGCGCGCTAAGATTGATATGGCTAGTTCAAACATGCATATGCGCGATCCTATCATTTATCGTATTAAACATGCGCACCACCACAGAACTGGTGATGCTTGGTGTATTTACCCAATGTATGATTTTGCCCATGGACAAAGTGACTCTATTGAAAATATTACCCATTCTATTTGTACACTAGAATTTATACCACACCGTCCCTTATATGATTGGTGTATTGAAAACCTATCAATTTTTCCATCAAAGCAATACGAGTTTGCCCGATTGAATATTACGTATACAATCATGAGTAAACGAAAGTTATTGCAATTGGTAAATGAAAAGCATGTTTTTGGTTGGGATGATCCTAGGATGTCTACTATTTCGGGCATGCGCAGAAGAGGCTATCCTGCAGAGAGTATCCGTGATTTTTGCGAAAAAATTGGAGTGGCTAAAAGAGAGAATTTAATTGATTTTAGTTTGCTAGAATTTTGTGTACGTGAAAAATTAAATAAATCGGCACTGCGCAGAATGGTAGTGTTTGATCCATTAAAAATTGTTATTACCAATTATCCCGATACGGTTGAGTTTTTAGAAAGCGAGAATAATCCGGAAGATCCAAACTCAGGAACTAGAACAGTGCCTTTTAGTAAAGAATTGTTTATTGAAAAAGACGACTTTATGGAACTGGCACCCAAAAAGTATTTCCGTTTATCGCCCGGACAAATGGTGCGTTTAAAAAGCGCTTATATTATTCAATGTGATTCGGTCATAAAAGATACTGAAGGAAATATTACTGAATTGCATTGTACTTATATTCCTGAAAGTAAAAGTGGCTCTGATACTTCTGGTATAAATGTAAAAGGCACTTTGCATTGGGTAAGCATTGCACATGCCATTAATGCAGAAATTAGAATGTACGACCGCTTGTTTCAAGTTGAAGATGTAGCGAATGCAGCAGGAGATTTTAAAGATCATATTAATCCTAATTCATTACAAGTACTTGCAAATGCTTATGCAGAGCCCGCTTTGCAATCTGATCCTCCAACCGATGCTTGTCAATTTATTAGAAAAGGATATTTTATTTTAGACAAAGACAGCACTAGTACGCAGTTGGTTTTTAATAGAACAGTAACCCTTAAGGATGCATGGGCTAAAGAAGTGAAGAAAGCATAGTATGAATTTATTAACCACATTTATTAAGCATTGGCAAAAAGAATTTAACCAATGGCCTGTAACTAATTGCCATTTATTATTGGCGGTTAGTGGGGGAGTAGATAGTGTGGTAATGACCGATCTTTTTTATCGAGCTGGTTTTGATTTTACTATTGTACACTGTAATTTTCAATTAAGAGGATCAATGAGTGATACAGATGCTTTGTTTGTAAAAGCATTAGGCGAAAAATATGAGAAAGAAGTTATTGTAAAGGAATTTTATACAGCTAACTATGCAGCTGAAAATAAAATAGCCATTCAAGAAGCGGCCCGAAACCTACGCTACAATTGGTTTCAAGAGGTATTGGTTCAAAAAAAAGCAGCATATTTAAATAAAGCAATAGGTATTGTAACAGCACACCATGCCAATGACAATATAGAAACGGTACTCATGCATTTTTTTCGCGGAACAGGCGTGCATGGTTTGCGTGGTATTTTGCCCATACAAAAAGAACGTTCAATTATTAGGCCATTGTTACTTATTGCAAAAGAGGATTTAATTGAATATGCAAATGAATATGCATTGGATTTTGTAGAAGACCAATCGAATGCATCCGATAAATATTCTCGCAACTTTTTTAGGAATCAATTAATACCGCAAATAAAAACGGTGTATCCAAAAGTTTTAGAAAATGTATTACATAATATAGATCGTTTTAAAGATGTGTCTTTGATTTACGAAGAAGCAATGACACAAAAATTAAAGACCTTATTATTAATTAATGGCAATGAATTTCAAGTGCCAATTGTTAAGTTAAAAAAATCCAATACTGTTACTACAATTGTTTGGGAGATAATAAAACAGTTTGGTTTTTCTGCACAACAAATTACAGAAGTTGTAAAACTATTAGATAGTAATGACAATGGCGCTAATGTATTCTCTGCAACACATAGAATTATTCGAAATAGAAATTGGTTGATTATAGCAACACTTGAAACTGAAAACGCTAAACATATTGTTGTTGAAAAAAAAGATAAAAAAATTAATTTTCAGTTAGGAAATTTACAGTTTTATTTATCTGAAATTGCAGCAGTATCAATTGCTTCAGACAAAAACATGGCACAATTAAATGCCGAAAATTTAGTGTATCCCTTAATAATAAGGCCTTATAAAACAGGCGATTATTTTTATCCGCTGGGTATGCAAAAAAAGAAAAAATTAAGTAAGTTTTTTATAGATCAAAAATTATCCAAAACGGACAAGGAAAAAGTTTGGATAATAGAAAGTAATAAAAAAATTGTTTGGGTAATAGGATTTAGAATAGATGACCGATTTAAAATCACCCCTACAACAAAACAGCTATTGTCTATTGAATTAAAAGTAAATTAAGCGCCTATTTTTAGGTAGCTTAATATGTCTGTAATAAATACAGTAATTGGTCTGTAATCGCTTAAAAACTGGCAGCTAACAATTATAAATATTATTCCAAATAGGGCACCCCAAATATGTGCAGAATGATTAATGTTTCCGTGTCCTTTTTTTGCTAAATAGGCAGATAGTGCTAAGTAAATAGGACCAAAAATAAATCCAGGAATATTTACAGGAATAGGAAAAATACCCATTAGCATAGTTGGGTTTAAAAATATGCCAACAAAAATTATAGCAGATACCGCCCCAGATGCACCCAAACTTCTGTAATGATAATTTTCTTTATGTTGTAGATAAGTAGGTAATAGGCAAACAACTAGTGAGATGATATATAAAATCAAATACAAGGGTTTTCCTTTCTGACCAAAAATGGATACAAATGCGCTTTCAACCATCTCACCAAATAAATAGAATGAGTACATATTAAATGCAAGGTGCATGATATCTGCATGGATGAATCCACAGGTAATAAAACGGTACCATTGGTTCTTATAGGTAATAGCTGGAGGGTAAAAAATGAGGTCTTCAGTTATTTTTTCGTTCGAAAAAGCCGTAAAAGAAATGATACAGGTTAGTGCAACAATTGCAATGGTAATAGTAATCATAGCAGCAATTTAGCTTTTTTGACTAATAGCGCAGAATTACTTGCGTTAATTTTCTATGAAAGGTTAAATATGGTGGTACTTCTCATTACGTAAAATAGTACATGCTCGATAGACTTGTTCGGCCAAAATTAGTCTTACCAACATATGCGGAAAAACAAGTTTAGACAAACTCCAAGTCATATTGGCTCTTTTAGTTATAGCATCGTCTACTCCAAATGCGCCGCCAATTAAAAATACCACTCGTTTGCTACTGTCGTTTGCTCTTTGTTGAAGGAGTTTAGATAGTCCTGGAGAATCGTATTGCTGCCCGCGTTCGTCTAATAAAATTAAAAAATCATCGTTTTGAATTTGTTGTAAAATTGCTTGTGATTCTGCCTTTTTTAAAACAGGCTCTGCTAGGCTAGCGGCATTTTTTGGAGGGGGTATAATTTGCCAAGCCACAGAAAAATATTTACCAATTCTGGCAGTGAAGTCTTCAATACCAGCATTTACATAAGGTTCATTGCTTTTGCCAAGAGAACAGAAAATAATTTTCATGTACTAAAATTAATGGATTGCACCCGGATTATAGTTTGCTTATTGGTCTAATTTGGCGGATATTTTTTTTGCAGCACTAACACAAAGCTGAATCATTTTTTTTCTGGTGGTATTGCTAAAGCGAAAGGCGGGTAAATAGATACTTAAACTTGCGGTAAGTATTCCATTATCATAAATAGGAGCGGCAATGCCAATTACTTGTACACTATCTTCTATTAATGCATATTTGTTTTTTCGAATAATTTTTATTTGTTCCAAGAATTTTTCATGGGTATTGGCTTCTTGCCAAATTGCTTTTGAAGGGAGTCCGTATTGTTCTACGTATTTTGCAAGAGATTCTTCTGAAAGCATTGCTACCAATAGTCTTCCTGTAGAAGAGTCGTATGCTTTTTTTTCGTCTGGTGTATTTGCCTGCACCATTTGTGCGCAGTTGTTTTTATAAATAACCACTCTTTTATCGGCCTTTAAAATGGCTATCAAACATTTTTCATTAATTAAGTTTGTAATGCTTTCCATTTCTGGTTCTGCTGCGGAAATTAAACTAGCAAAAGTTTGGTTATTGCCTAATAATTGTCGACTATTTTTTCCTAAAATATATCCTTTTTGAATATCTGATTTTTCTAGATAGCCTCTATTTACTAGTGTTTTAATGATATTGGCACAGGTAGCTGGGTTAAGTTGAAGGTCACGTGCAATATGGCCCATTAACTTGGGTTTCTGTGTTTCATTCGACACATATTCCAAAATATCCAAAGCACGGTTAATCACTTGTATCATTTGCCAATAATTGCTTTACAAAAATACACCAATTTATTCCACCTAATAAAATTTTTACTTTATTCTATGGAATATCAGTTTTCTTTACAAGGGTTTAATTAGAAACAATTTTTAACACCAATCTATTGCAATGCCAAATAAAACTGCTTCCACACGTTTTGCCTTTATTATGATTACCTCCTTGTTTTTTATGTGGGGTTTTGTACATAATCTAGATCCTATTTTAATTCCACATTTAAAAAAGTCTTTTAGTTTAAGCACCTTACAATCTTCATTGATTGATTCTGCTGTGTTCATTGCCTATTTTGTAATGGCATTGCCTGCAGGATATATTATGAAAACCTATGGATATAAAGCTGGAATTATCACTGGCTTAGCATTATTTGCCATAGGATCATTTTTATTTATTCCAGCAGCTAATACACAACAGTATGCTTTCTTTTTAACGGCATTATTTGTTATTGCTTGTGGATTAACCATTTTAGAAACGGCTGCAAATCCTTATGCTTCTTTATTAGGAGATCCTGCTTCTGCTACACAACGTTTAAATTTTGCCCAATCATTTAATGGATTGGCTGCAACACTTGCTCCAATTATTGGCGCAAGAATTATTTTAACCCAAGGTGCTAGTGACGAAGTGTTAAGTAAAATGACAGATTCTGCTAAACAAATTGCTTTGGCATCAGAAGCTGCATCTGTTAAAACACCTTATTTTATTTTAGGAAGTATCATTGTATTAATTGCAATCATATTTGCATTTATTAAGCTGCCAGAAATTAAGGAAGAAGCAACAGAAGGCAAAAGCATCTTACATACCCTTCGTCATACACATTTACGTTGGGCAGTAGTTGCACAATTCTTTTATGTTGGTGCGCAAGTTTGTGTATTTAGTTTCTTTATTTTATTTGCAATTAAAGCCGCCGGTTTAGATAGGGTTAAAGCAGCAGATTATTTAGGATGGGGTTGTGGAATGGCATTTATGATTGGTCGTTTTGCAGGAACATTTTTTATGCGATATATTGCTCCTCCAAAATTATTGGCTTTTTACGCAGCCATGTGTGTGCTACTTTGTTTAGGTGCTATTTTGGTAAAAGGAATGCCAGCTGTTTATTGTGTAATTGGTATTGCGTTTTTTATGTCTATTATGTTTCCAACCATTTTTTCTTTGGGTATAAATCAATTAGATGCAGATACAGAAATGGGTAGTAGTTTAATTATTATGTCGATAGTGGGTGGAGCTTTAATGCCGCCAATACTAGGTTATATTAGCGATCGCACACAAAATATTCAATTAGGCTATATTGTTCCATTGGTATGTTTTGCAGTGATATTTTATTTTGGATGGAAGGGACATAAAGTAGTTCCAGTAAACTAAAAATTAATAGATATGTTTCAGCGATATTGTTTAGCACTTGACTTATATGATGATGCCGATTTAATTGCTCAATACGAAGAATGGCATAAAAAAGTTTGGCCTGAAATTTTAGAAAGTATTAGTAGTGCAGGGATTGAACAAATGGAAATTTACAGGGTAAGTAATCGTTTGTTTATGATTATGGAAGTGAATGAACAGTTTAGTTTTGAGGCCAAATCACAGGCAGATGCAAGCAACCCTAAAGTACAAGAATGGGAAGCCTTAATGTGGAAATTTCAACAGGCATTTTCATTTGCAAAGCCTGGCGAAAAATGGGTGCTTATGTCGAAAATATTTTCATTAAAATAAACAATAACCATGTTTGATTTAACAAATAAAACAGCAGCCATTACTGGTGCCGCGAGTGGAATAGGTAGAGCTATTGCCATGCTTTTTGCCAAACAAGGAGCCAGTATACATATCATAGACTTTAATTTAGCAGCAGCAGAATTAGTTGTTGCAGAAATTACAGCATTAGGTGGTTCTGCATTTGCACATGCTGCTGATGTTAGCAATCAAAATGTAATGGTTAATATATTTGAAAGAATAGGTAAACTTGATATTTTGGTAAACAATGCCGGCATTGCCCATGTTGGAACGATTGAAACAACCAGTAGTGCAGACTTCGATAAAGTGTTTAGGGTAAATGTACAAGGAGCTTACAATGCAATGTTTGCAGCCATTCCAGCTATTAAATCAAATGGCAAAGGTGTTATCTTAAACCTTGCATCTATTGCCGCATTAATAGGAATTCCTGATCGTTTTGCATATAGTATGAGTAAAGGTGCTATAGTAGCAATGACTATGAGTGTGGCAAGGGATTATCTCAATCAAAACATTCGTTGTAATTCCATTTCTCCTGCAAGAGTACATACGCCATTTGTTGATGGTTTTATTGCTAAAAACTACCCTGGAAAAGAAGCTGAAATGTTTGAAAAGTTATCTAAGTCTCAGCCTATTGGTAGAATGGGCTCAGTAGATGACATTGCAGCATTGGCCTTGTATCTTTGTAGCGATGAATCTAGTTTTATAACAGGTAATGATTACCCTATAGACGGAGGTTTTATTCATTTAAATAATTAATTGTATGAATCGTTTATTCATTTTATTACTATCTACGTTTGTTGTGTCTACAATAGTTGCACAACCAGGTTATACGCCATCAAAAGAAAATTTGGCGGCTCGTACTGAATTTCAGGACATGAAATTTGGTATGTTTATTCATTGGGGTGCATCCAGTGTTTTGGCACAAGGTGAGTGGGTTATGAATAACAGAAATATTCGGGTAGATGAATACAAAAATTTAATCCGTGTATTTAATCCAATTGATTTTGACGCGAAGGAATGGGTGTCTACTGCAAAAAATGCAGGCATGCAATACATTACTTTTATTACACGACACCACGATGGATTCAGCAATTTCGACACCAAACAATCTGATTGGAAAATAACTAATACGCCTTATGCCAAAGATGCATTAAAGCAATTGGCAGATGAGTGTCATAAACAAGGAATAAAATTATTTTGTTATTATTCCTTACTTGATTGGTATAGGACCGATTACCAATATGAAACAGGTAAAACAGGAAAAGGAACTGGTAGAAAAATAAAAAGCGATTGGAATAGTTATATCGCTTTTATGAAAGCGCAGTTAACTGAATTGCTAACTAATTATGGAGATATTGCTGGTATTTGGTTTGATGGCCATTGGGATCAATTAGACAATGACCAAGACAAAACTTTACAAGCAAAAGTTAATTGGCACTATGATGAAATTTATAGTTTAATACATCGATTGCAACCAAAATGTTTAATTAGTAATAACCACCATTTACTACCTATTCCTGGCGAAGATTTTCAAGCATTTGAAAAAGATTTGCCTGGTGTTAATACTACTGGTTTTGGCGGGGCTGATATTTCTAAATTACCATTAGAAACCTGCGAAACAATGAATGATGCATGGGGTTATAATGTAACGGATAGAAAATATAAAACCGTTAAACAACTAATTCAATACCTTGTAAATGCAGCCGGAAGAAATGCCAATTTTTTATTAAATGTTGGTCCTAAACCAAATGGAGTAATTCAAAAAGAGTTTACAGATACATTGGCCGCAGTAGGAAAGTGGATGCAGCAAAATGCTAGTACCATACGTGGTACAAGAGGTGATATAGTTCCTGCACAAGACTGGGGTGTTATTACAAAAAACACCAGTTCTATGTTTGTACATATCCTAAATAAAAAAGACAATAACCCATACTTATTTATTCCTCAGTTTACAGGTAAGGTAAATACTGCGGTTTTATTTAATGGAAAAACACCAGTTAAATTTAAGCAGCAACCAGAAGGATTATTTATTTATTTAGACGGAATTAAATTAAACGATATCGATACAATTATTCAATTAAATTAAAATAACTATATGAAATTAATTCGGTTTGGTGAATTGGGTGCTGAAAAACCAGGGGTGCATATTGACGGTGTAAATTTTGATGTATCTGCATTTATTAAAGAGTATGATGAATTGTTTTTTGCAAGTGGTGGAATAGCGCAACTAGAATGGATGTTATCGAACAAAGCAAATACATTGCCTATTGTGCCTGCATCTACAAGGTTAGGTTGCCCAGTAGCAAGGCCATCTAAAGTACTTTGTGTTGGATTGAATTACGCAAAACATGCTAAGGAAACTAATGCGGCCATACCAACTGAGCCAATTTTATTTATGAAATCAACAACGGCTGTAGTGGGTCCTAATGATGCTATTATGATTCCACGTGATTCTTTGAAAACAGATTGGGAAGTAGAGCTAGCGGTAGTGATTTCAAAAAAAGCTAGTTATGTTACGGAAGAAAATGCCATGGATTATGTTGCAGGATATTGTTTGCATAATGATGTGAGTGAGCGTGCATTTCAATTAGAAAGAGGCGGTACTTGGGATAAAGGAAAAGGCTGTGATACCTTTGCACCTATTGGCCCATGGATGGTTACCAAAGATGAAATTGCCAACCCGCATGCATTGCGTTTATGGTTGTCATTGAATGGAAACATTGTTCAAGACAGTAATACCGATGATTTGATTTTTAATATCCCACAATTAATTTCGTATATCAGTTGTTTTATGACCTTATTACCTGGTGATATTATATCTACTGGAACACCAGCAGGAGTTGGTCTTGGAATGAATCCACCGGTATATTTAAAACCGGGTGATGTAATTGAATTGGGAATTGATGGATTGGGTGTTTCTCAACAAAATATTATTGCTTACCAACCAGAAGCATAACAATGAAAATAGATGCACACCAACATTTCTGGCAATACAATGTAGTCAAGCATGATTGGATTGATGAATCCATGCGTGTTATAAGAAAAGATTTTTTTCCAGAACAATTGGCACCCATATTATTAGCCAATCAATTCGATGGATGCGTGGCTGTGCAAGCCGATCAAACAGAACAGGAAACTGATTTTTTAATTGAACAAGCAAGTAATCATTCATTTATAAAAGCTGTAGTAGGTTGGGTTGATTTAAAAGCACCCAATTTGGTTGAAAGACTAGCGCATTACCAACAATATCCAATTGTAAAAGGTTTTAGACATATATTACAAGGAGAAGATCCAAGTTTTATGTTAAGCCCTGAATTTACCAGAGGTATAAGCGCTTTAGCCAATTTTGGATATACTTATGATATTTTAATTTATCCCAAACATTTATCTGCTGCATTGGAATTAGTAATACAATTTCCTAATCAGCCTTTTGTAATTGATCATTTGGCCAAACCATTTATTAAAGAGGGTACTATAGCAGATTGGAAAATAGGTATGAATGCTTTGGCGCAGCATTCAAATGTATTTTGTAAAATAAGTGGCATGGTTACAGAAGCTGATTGGATGCATTGGAAGGAAGCAGATTTCACACCTTATTTAGATGCAGTTGTAGCCTCATTTGGAATAGAACGTATTATGTTTGGGTCTGATTGGCCAGTATGTTTGGTTGCTGCTTCTTATGAAAAAATGGCTGCAATTGTAACCCATTATTTCAGTCAATTTTCAGCAGCAGAACAAGAATTGGTTTTTGGAAAAAATGCAATAAAATTTTATCATTTATAAATAGTAAAAAATGGATTTACATCTTACTAACAAAGTAATCATCGTAACTGGTGGAGCAAAAGGAATAGGAAAAGGCATTGCGCAAGTATTAGCAAATGAAGGAGCTATACCAGTAATTGTAGGCCATAGTGAGGCAGATAATTTAATAACAGTGAATGAAATTGTAGCTGCAGGCGGGCAAGCTTGGCAGGTGCTAACGGAATTGTCTGATCCTATAGCAGCAGGTAATGCAGTAGCTGCAATTATTGCAAAATACCAAAGAATAGATGGCTTAGTAAACAATGCAGGATACAATGATGGTGTGGGTTTAGAAACCGGAGATTACGAACGATTCATGAAAAGCTTACACAATAATTTAATGCATTATTATATGATGGCACACCATGCTTTACCCGCTTTGAAAGCAAGCAAAGGTGCTATTTTAAATATCACATCTAAAACTGCAGAAACCGGACAGGGCAATACTTCTGCCTATGCTGCTGCTAACGGTGGCAGGAATGCATTAACACGCGAATGGGCGGTAGAACTATTAAAATACGGCATACGTGTAAATGCAATTGTGGTGGCAGAATGTTGGACACCTGCTTACGAAAGATGGATTAAAACATTGGCCGAGCCAGAAGCAAAGTTATCTGAAATATGCAGCAAAATTCCTTTCGAAAATAGAATGACTACGGCCGAAGAAATTGCTAATGCAGTTGCTTTTTTATTATCAGATGCATCTAGTCATACTACAGGGCAAATTATTCATGTAGATGGCGGATATGTTCACCTAGATAGGGCTTTGGCTAACGCATAAACAAATAGTATGAACGCACTCGTATGCTCAGAACCTGGGCAATTTGAATACAAAGAAATTGACACACCCATTGCGCAGCCAGGGCAAACATTGTTGCGTATAAAAAGAATTGGTATTTGCGGAACAGACTTACATGCTTTTGAAGGAACACAACCTTTTTTTAGTTATCCAAGAATATTGGGTCATGAATTGGCTGCTGAAATTATTCAAACAGATGCCGAAGGTTTTTCGGTAGGAGAATTGGTAACCATTATTCCTTACTTTAATTGTGGTACATGTATTGCTTGTAGAAATAACAAACCAAATTGCTGCACACAAATTAAAGTTTTTGGTGTTCATATTGATGGTGCCATGCAAGAAATTGTTTCGGTTCCTTCTTATTCATTAGTGCATACAAATGGTTTGTCATTAGACGCAATGGCTTTAGTAGAACCACTAGCAATTGGCGCGCATGGTGTGAATCGGGCAGGGGTAAAAGCTGGCGAATTTGTGTTAGTAGTTGGTGCAGGTCCTATAGGATTGGGAACAATGGAGATGGCCAGAATGGCCGGTGCAAAAGTTATTGCTATGGACATTAATTCAGAACGATTGAATTTTTGTAAAAATACTTTACAGATTCCTTATGCTATAAATCCAAGAACAGAAAATGCACTTGAACAATTACAAATAATTACCAATGGAGATATGCCAACAGTGGTGATTGATGCAACTGGTTATTTGGCTGCTATCAATCAGTCATTTCAATACTTGGCTCATGGTGGAAGGTATGTGTTGGTTGGTTTACAGAAAGCAGACATTAGTTTTAGTCATCCAGAATTTCACAAACGTGAAGCCAGTTTAATGAGTAGTAGAAATGCGAATAGGCAAGATTTTGAAACGGTAATTCAACATTTTTTATCTGGAGAAATTGACGCATCTAAATACATTACGCATAGGGTTGCTTTTAATGAAGTGAAAGCAAATTTTGCAAGTTGGATATTGCCAGAAACGGGCGTTATTAAAGCAATGGTAGCAATGTAGTTTTTGTATATACTACTTAATTATAAGATTCTTGCAAAGAGTGGTATTTCTGTTCAATTGATTCTAATAATTCAGTGCTAAGAGGTGTAGATATGTATTCTATGACTATTGGATATTTTACCAACATTAACATATCTTTCATATCAACTGAGGCAGATAAAATGGCCACTTTTATATTAGGAAAAATTTTGGTATAATTAGTTGAAAAAATCTCTAAAAATTCCCAACCATTCATGCCTGGCATATTTAAGTCAAGAAAAATAAATGCTGGTGCAGCGGCTGTATTGTTATTGTCTATTAATTGATCAAATATTTCTAAAGCAGTTTCTCCATCAGTTGCAGTAATTGTTTCATTTGCAAATTTTGCTAAACTGATAACTTTTGTTGCAATCATTAACAATAATTCATTGTCATTTACTACTAATACTTTTTGTAACATAGTTTCAATTTGTTGTTAATGAAACGGGTATTCAATTTTAGAATATCTGCTTTTGTAAAACTCTTTTATACTTTAAGATTTATATGTAGTAATCACTTGAGAAATATTGTAGTACAATATTGACAAATGGCATAGGGTATATCAATTTTTAGTCATTGTTCTGTTTTTTATGCTTAAATAATTTTATACTAAATTTTTTTTAGTATGTTGCTATTCAATTAAATACCAAAAAATACCCCCTTGTTATGGACAGACGTTCTTTTATATCAAAAGCCACTGGCACAAAGCATATAGCAATAGAAGAGCCGCCGTTACCAGCTGGGGGTTTAACGCCATATACAGGTCCTTGGACTGACAATGAAGTTACCCACCTACTTAAACGAACCATGTTTGGTGCACGTAAAGTAGATATCGATTATTTTAAAACAAAGACCATAACGCAGGCGGTTGATGAGTTGCTAAATCCAACGGCAGCAATGCCAGCTCCACCCTTAAAAGAATATACACCTGCAACTACTGTAGTTACCCCAGATACCAATATTGCATTGGGAACTACTTGGGTATTAGATTCAAATAACGATGGTTCTATTTATAGTTATAGAAGAGCCTCTTTTAAAAAATGGTGGATGGGTGTAATGATTAATCAAGACAGAAGCATTCGTGAAAAAATGACACTGTTTTGGCACAACCATTTTGCAACAGAAACGGCTGATATTAATAATTCGCAATACGTATATAATCACCACAATTTATTGCGAAGTAGTGCTTTGGGTAATTTTAAAACACTCACTAAAGCAATCACTACAGATCCTGGTATGTTGGTGTATTTAAATGGTGCAAGTAACACTGCAACAGCACCAGACGAAAATTATGGCAGAGAATTGCAAGAATTGTTTTGCTGTGGAAAAGGGAAAGACTCATTGTATACCGAAGCAGATGTAAAAGCAGCAGCACAGGTATTAACTGGTTGGAAGAATAGCAATATAACAAACACTTCTTCATTCGATATTACGCGTCATAATAAAATAAACAAACAATTTTCTGCTTTTTATAATAACACAATTATCACAGGTCAAACTACCGCTACAGCAGGCGATATAGAAATTGACGCTATGCTAAATATGATTTTTGCAACTCAAGAAGTTGCAAAATATATTTGCAGAAGAATCTATCGTTGGTTTGTGTATTACGATATTGACGATACTATTGAAGCTAATATTATCAAGCCTTTAGCAGATATTTTTCGCTTAAATAATTACGAAATTAAACCAGTGTTAAGTGCACTGCTAAAAAGCGAACATTTTTATGATTCCTTAATTAAAGGTGCACAAATAAAAAGTCCTGTTGATTTAGTAGTTGGCTTATGCCGAGAATTTGAAATTGCTTTTCAACCAGCATCAGATTATGCAACCAATTATGGTATGTATAATTATTTAGTAAGTTGGGTATCTAATATGCAACAAAATATGGGCGATCCGCCAGATGTTAGTGGATGGAAAGCCTATTACCAAGCACCACAATTTTATGAAATTTGGATTAATAGCGACACACTTCCAAAGCGTAATCAATTTACAGATACCATGATTGTTAGTGGTTATACTTTAAGTGCAAAAAAAATACAAATTGATGGTGTAGCATTTGCACAATCTTTTGCAAGTCCTGGAGATCCCAATAAATTAATTGACGATGTGGTGAAATTTTTATTGCGCGTTGATATTTCTGCTGCGTCGAAGAAGCAAATTAAAACAGATATTTTATTAGGAGGGCAAACTACAGATTCGTATTGGACAGATGCTTGGAATCTATTTATTACAACGCCTACTAATACCTCTAATGCAACAATTGTAAAAAATAGACTGCGTGATTTAATAAAATATTTCATGGATTTGTCTGAGTATCAATTAGCTTAAATACCCCCTAATGAAAAGAAGAACTTTTTTACGTAATGCAATGCCAGCGGGCGTTTTACTGCCTTCCTTAGTTGGTGGGTTTTCTTTTAAAGCATTTAGTGCAGATTCTCCAATCATGCAATCATTGAATTTGCCTGTTACAGAAACAGACCATGTTTTTGTAATCATACAACTTAGTGGCGGTAACGATGGATTAAACATGGTAATACCTATTGAAAATTTTAGTAGTTATGTTAATGCGCGTTCTAATATTTATATACCAGAAGCAAAAACCTTAGCATTGAATGGTAAAGTTGGTTTGCATCCTGCAATGACTGGCTTACATGATTTGTACGATAATGGAAATTTAAAAGTGGTAAATTCTGTAGGCTATCCACAACCAAGTTATTCTCATTTTAGAGCAACTGATATTTGGATGAGTGCTAGTGATAGTGCCGCTGTAGTGAATAGTGGTTGGGCAGGAAGGTATTTAAATTATGAGTATCCCAATTATCCCAATGGATATCCTAATGCAACAAAAAAAGATCCGTTAGCCATGCAAATAGGTTCAGTTACTTCGCTTACTTTACAAGGCCCTGCAGTAAGTATGGGAATGAGTATTAGTAATACAAGTAATTTCTATAATTTAATTAATGGGGTACAAGATGCTGCACCTGATACACCTGCAGGTAAGGAGTTGTCTTTTATTAGAACCATTTCGCAACAAACACAACAGTATGCTGCTATTATAAAAGATGCCGCAACAAAAGTTACTACACAAGTAACCTATCCTACCAATAATTCATTGGCAGATCAATTAAAGATTGTGTCAAGGCTAATTAGCGGAGGATTACAAACAAGGGTTTATATGGTTAATTATGGTGGATTTGATACACATTCTAACCAAGTAAATAGTACAGATACTACCACAGGAGGACATGCAAATTTGTTGAAAAATGTAAGTGATGCAATTAAAGCATTTCAAGATGATTTGAATTTTCAGGGAGCTGCAGATAGGGTAGTAGGTATGACATTCTCTGAATTTGGAAGACGTATAAAAAGCAATGGCAGTGGTGGTACCGATCATGGATCAGCTGCACCATTATTTGTTTTTGGAAAAAATGTTGTTGGAGGTGTGTTGGGTGATACGCCTATCATTCCTGCAAATGCAACTGTAAATGATAACCTTCCTTTTCAATACGATTTTAGAAGTATTTATGCAACAATTATGTCAAATTGGTTGTGTGTAAACGAACTCGATTTGCAACAAATCATGCTTAAGAATTTTCAAATGTTGCCATTAGTGAATTCTGTGGGATGTAAAAAAGCAGTGAATTTGTCGGGCGAACAATTAATTAGTAATTATCCCAATCCATTTACCTCTAATACCGTTATTACATTTAAAACAAATGGAGGTCATACCCTAGTTCAAATTATTGATACCATGGGAAGGGTGATTTCTAATTTAACAGATAAGGATTACACTGCAGGATCTTTTACTGTAGTTTTTGATAGTGGATCATTACCCACTGGAGTATATTATGCTCGCTTACAAAATATGGCTACGCAGCAGGTTCGTGCTATGATAAAAGTTAGATAAGTGGCTTTTCTATATTTATATTTTATATATGAATGGAAAGCAAGCAATTTATTAGCGAATTTTTACACACAATTAACTGAATAACTAATTGGGTAAAAGCATTTAGTTCTTAAATAAATGTAATATCTTAGGTTTCTTGTTTGCCCAAGAAGCGCAATGATTTGCTTATTTTATCATTTATTTATAAATACAGTTGATGAAAAGTCCCACACGATTGCATTTGATGGCACAGTTATGCCTTTCAATTTTGCTAATATTTCTCGTGTCTTGTAGTCATAAATCAAGCATAAACGAAGCCATTCCTGAAATAATTAGTTACAATTATGATGTTCGACCTATTTTATCGGATAGGTGTTTTAATTGTCATGGTCCGGATGCTAGAAAAAGAGAAGCTGGTTTGCGTTTAGATATTGCTGCCGAAGCATATAAAGCATTGCAAGAACATCCTACAAAACATGCATTAGTTCCTGGTAAACCAGAGCAGTCTGAATTGTTTCGACGAATCACTACCAAGGATACTAGTTTGCAGATGCCATTAGCATCTAAAAATTTGCCTAGGTTAAATGAAAGAGAAGTTGCTATTATAAAAAAATGGATTGATCAAGGTGCTGTGTATGAACCGCACTGGGCTTTTGTTGTACCTAAAAAACAAGCAATACCTGAAGTAAAAAATAAGCAATGGCCTATTAATGAAATTGATTTTTTCATTTTGAAAAAAATGGAAGAAAAAGGTTTAGAGCCTAATGAACAAGCTAGTAAAGAAAGACTAGCAAAGCGTGTATACATGGACCTTGTAGGGATTTTACCTATACCACAAGAAATGCAATTGTTTGTAAATGATACAGACCCTAAAGCATACGAAAAATTAGTAGATCGATTAATGGCTCAGCCACAATACGGCGAGCGTATGGCTATTAGTTGGATGGATATTGCGCGTTTTTCAGATTCACACGGATTTCAAGATGATAGTTATCGTTCTCAATGGCCTTGGCGTGATTGGGTTATTTATGCCTTGAATAAAAATATGCGTTATGACACGTTTATTACTTGGCAATTGGCTGGAGATTTATTACCCAATCCAACTAAAGAACAATTGTTGGCAACAGGGTTTAATCGGAACCATAAAATCACAGAAGAAGGTGGCGTAATTGACGAAGAATATCGTGTGCAATATGTTGCAGATAGAACCAATACATTTAGTAGGTCTATTTTAGCAATGACAATGGAATGCGCCAAATGTCACGACCATAAATACGATCCTATTTTACAAAAAGACTATTACCAATTGTATGCATACTTTAATAATGTAAAAGAAGTAGGATTAGAATCAACCGTTGGTGGCCCCGAAACATATGCAAAGAATCCGCGTATGCAAATTACCAATGAAGATGTGCAAACAACTTTAAAATTCATTAATAGATTAGATACGAATAAATTAGAAGTGTCTATTATGGGAGACCGCGATACAGCGCGTAAAACATATATTTTAAATCGTGGTAATTATGATATGCCAACAACTGAAGTGGAACCATCTACTCCTGCGGCTATTTTGCCAATAGACAAATCATTGCCAAAAAATAGATTAGGACTGGCACAATGGAGTTTCGATAAAAAAAATCCACTAACTGCTAGGGTATTTGTGAACAGAATTTGGCAAGAATTTTTTGGTAGAGGATTTGTAAAAACTGCAGCAGATTTTGGTATGCAAGGAGATTTGCCAACGCATCCTGCCTTACTAGATTGGCTAGCTGTTGATTTTAGAGATAATGGATGGGATATTAAAAGATTAGTTAGGCAATTGGTATTGTCGGCAACTTATAGACAGTCGAGTGTAATTAGTAAAGACAAATTAAATGCAGATCCATTAAATATCTATTGGTCTTATGCACCACGTGTTCGATACTCTGCAGAGATAGTCAGAGACATGCTATTGTCTAGTAGTGGCTTGTTGAATAAGAGTATTGGTGGCCCAAGTGTTAAGCCTTACCAACCGGCAGGTTTATGGGAAATGGCTACTTCAGGTAGGGGGATTTTAAGAAATTATATTCAAGATACTGGACAGCTATTGTATCGTCGTGGCATTTACACTTTTATTAAAAGAACTGTTCCTCCACCGTCAATGATGCTATTCGATGGTAGTAATAGAGACGAATGTCAAGTAAGCAGGTATAGTACAAATACACCTTTACAGGCCTTGATAATGCTCAATGATCCTACCGTGTTAGAAGCATCAAAAGCTTTAGCAGACAAATTGCTTCAACAAGACGAAGAACCAAAAAAACTAGTTGAAAAAGCGTTTACAATTATTTTATGTAGAAAGCCTTCTGAAAAAGAATTGGAACAATTGGTTGGTTATTGGAATGATACACAAAAATCAATTAAGTCAGATAATAAGAAAGTTGAAAAAATTATTTCGGTAGGTGCCTACAAACAAAAAACACATAATCTAGTAAACCTTGTTGCAACAATGGAAACAATACAAGTTATTTATAACATGCAAGAAGCAATTACAAAAACATAATCATGGAAAAAGAATTACTCGAACACGGATTAAATATGAACCGCCGAAAATTCATGTCTCGCATGAGTATTGGATTGGGTAGTGCTGCTTTAGGATCCTTATTAATTCCAGATTTGTTTGGTGGGTCTTCAAGCCCAGAAGAAGCCATCATGCGTGGCTTACCTCATTTTGCACCTAAGGCAAAAAGGGTGATTTATTTATTTCAAAATGGTGCGCCATCTCAACTAGAAACTTTCGATTACAAGCCCTTGCTTTGTAAGATGATGGGAGAGAATTTACCTGAATCGATTCATGGTACCCAACGCTTAACTGGCATGAGTGCTTTTCAAAAATCATTTCCATTAATTGGCTCTTATTATAATTTCAACCAACATGGAAAATCAGGTGCATGGGTAAGTGATTTGTTTCCACATATGTCTAAAATTGTTGACGATATCTGTATTATTAAAACAATGAATACAGAAGCCATCAACCACGATCCTGCACTAACATTTTTTCAATCAGGTGCACAACAAGGAAACAGGCCAAGCATGGGCTCTTGGGTGAGTTATGGACTTGGTACAGAGAACAATAATTTGCCTGCTTTTACTGTACTCTTATCGCGCGGAAAAGGCAATGGCCAAGGAGTGTATTCGAAATTATGGACTAATGGATTTTTAGATTCTGTTCACCAAGGGGTACAATTTAGTAGTGGTGAAAATCCTATTTTATACTTACAAGATCCAGATGGAATTGATAGAGGTACTAGAAGAAAAATGTTAGACCAAATTGCTTCTTTAAACCAGCTTGAATTAGACAGTTATGGAGATCCTGAAATAGCGTCTAAAATTCAGCAATACGAAATGGCTTATAGAATGCAAACAGCTGTTCCAGAAATTATGGATACTTCTAAAGAATCAGAAAGTATTATAAAATTATATGGTGCAGATTGTTTAGTACCTGGAACTTATGCTGCGAATTGTTTGCTTGCTAGAAAACTATCCGAAAACGGTGTTCGATTTGTACAACTCTACCACCAAGGTTGGGATCAACACGGTAATTTGCCAACAGAAATGAAAGGGCAAGCGATGGATGTAGACCAACCTTCTGCTGCATTAATTACTGATTTAAAACAAAGAGGATTACTTGATGAAACACTGGTAATTTGGGGAGGAGAATTTGGAAGAACGAATTATTGCCAAGGTAAATTATCGGTAGACAAATATGGTCGAGACCACCATCCGCGTTGTTTTTCTATATGGATGGCAGGTGGCGGTGTTAAGCCTGGAATGGTGTATGGTGAAACAGATGATTTTGGTTATAATGTTATTAAAGATCCTGTACACGTGCACGATTTTCAAGCCACTGTTTTAAATTTAATGGGATTAGATCACGAAAAATTAGTCTACAAATTTCAAGGAAGAAGGTATCGACTAACAGATTTATATGGTAAGGTTGTAAATGGTATCATCGCTTAAAAAAATAATAAAATGAATCGTAAAGAATTTGTAAAAAACTCAGTATTAGGAACAGCAGGTTTTTTTATTGCCAAAGATATGTTGGCCAAACCTAAAGGCGCAATTTATGGTCATAATGAAATGCGTTTTAGAATCAATACCCAATGGGGTAGTTTGAATCCAGAAAAAACACCCGTAAATGATTGTCATGAAATGGTGCAAGATAGTAAGGGTAGAATTTTACTACTTACTAATGAAACAAAAAATAATATAATCGTCTACAATAAATCTGGTAGAATGATGAAAACCTGGGGAACAGAATTTCCAGGAGCACACGGTTTAACAATTCAAAAAAATGGTAAAGAAGATTTACTCTTTATTACCGATACTAAGTTGCACCAGGTATATAAAACGACTATCGACGGAAAAAACATTTTCACAATCGATCCGCCACAAGAAGCAGGAATCTATCCCAAAAAAGAAAAATTCATACCAACTGAAACAACAGTTTTAGAAAACGGAGAATTTTATATTGCTGATGGATACGGCTCACAATATATTTTACACTACGATGCTAATGGAAAATTCTTAAATTATTTTGGAGGCAAAGGAGAAGGTGATGCGCATTTAGATAATGCACATGGTATTACCGTAGATTATAGAAATGAAACACCCACTTTAATTGTTACCGATAGAAGTAGAAATGCATTTAAAAGATTTTCTTTAGATGGTAAATTATTAGAAGTGATTCATTTGCCAGGTGCTTGTGTTTGTAGGCCTGTTATTAAAGGCGATTATTTGTATGCTGCAGTATTAAGGTCTCCAACACTAAATGATGAGAAAACTGGTTTTGTAACTATTTTAAACAAAGACAACAAAGTAGTTTCAAATTTAGGAGGTTCAGAACCCGTTTATGAAAATGGAAAATTGAAACAGTTATCGCAAACAGATAAAATATTCATTCATCCACACGATGTATGTGTAGACGATGAAGGAAGTATTTATGTAGCGCAATGGGCTTCTGGAAAAGTTTATCCGTATAAATTCACGAAGGTTTAAATGAAAAATGTTTATAAAATAGGCAATGCTTTGGCCCTTGCAGGTCTTGTGTTTTTGTTGTTCATCTTTTTCTTTGATGATAAATTAGTCATACCTGCTTGGGTGCAAGTTTTTGGTAGAATGCATCCATTGGTATTGCATTTTCCAATTGTATTGCTACTATTGAGCATGGTTTGTTATTGGTTGCCATTAGAGAGGTCTACAGCAATTGGTTGGCCATTCATTCGCTTAATTGCTGCACTTACTGCATTAATTACTGCCATCATGGGAATGTTGTTGAGTATTGAGCAGGCAGATAAGGGCGATGTATTAACCTGGCATAAATGGTCTGGAATTAGTATGGCTATAATTGCTTGGGTGATGTATCAATTTCATGATTTACTTAATAAAGATTTTCGTTACGGTAAAATTGCTGCAGGTTTTGGCTGTATCATTTTGGTATTAACAGGACATTGGGGTGCAGATTTAACACATGGAGATAATTATTTGTTTGCACCAATTACGCATACACCGGAAAAAAAAATTGATATTAATAAAGCGGAATTGTATGCCGATATTATCCAACCAATTTTTACAGAAAAATGCGCTAACTGTCATTTAAACCACAATCAAAAAGGGGGGCTTTCATTAAACGATAGCGTTTCAATTTTTAAAGGTGGAAAAAATGGAAAAGCATTGGTTCCTGGCGATGTATTAAAGAGTTTGGTAATAGAAAGGATCCATCTGCCATTATCCGATAAAAAGCATATGCCGTTATCGGATAAACCACAATTAACCAATGAAGAAATTCAGTTATTAGAACTATGGATTAAATCAGGGGCTGCATTCAATAAAAAATTATTGAGTTTACCAGAAAAAGATAGTTTACGCATATTAGCCGTTAATTATATTCAGCCATTAATTAATAAACAATCAAATGAAGTATATGATTTTAGTGCAGCTAGCAGTTCGAAAATTAAGGAGTTAAACAATAATTATAGAATTGTAAAACCTTTGGGGGCTAATTCTCCAGCACTAAGTGTGTCTTTTTTTGGTAAGTTGATTTATTCAACTGAAACATTAAAAGAATTAAATAGTGTTAAGGAGCAAATACTGCATTTGAATTTATCAAAAATGCCAGTAACTGATGAGCAAGTAAATTGGATTGCTGCATTACCTAATTTGCGCAAGTTGAATTTAAATTATTCTGATATTACCGATAAGTGCATGACCCAAATTTCGGGCATGAAAAATTTAGAAACATTATCACTTGTCGGTACAAAAATCACTAAGCAAGGAATTGAATCAGTTTTATTAAACAAGCACTTAAAAGAGGTATTTGTTTGGGATAGTAAATTGAGTGCTTCAGAAATGTTGGTACTTCAACAAAAAAATCCGCAACTAATTATTGAGCAAGGATTTCAAGGTGCAGACACAACAGTTGTTGCACTAAATGCTCCAATCATCAAAACACCTTCGGCTTTTTTTACTGGGTCTAAACAAATTATTCTTTCGCATGTGATTAAAGGTGTTGAAATTCGATATACCATCAATGGAAAAACTGCGGATAGTAATAGTAGCGTTTATACAGGTCCCTTTACTATTTCAAATACCTGTTCTATAAAAGTTAGAGCTAACAAAAAAGGGTGGGATTCAAGTAGTACTGTTAGTGCTGTTTATACAAAAGCGGGTTTCCCAATTGTTAACGTAGAATACCTTACACCACCCGATAGCAAATATGCTGCAGGCGCTTCTAAACTTTTAAATGATTTAGATTTAGCAGATCCTCGAGATTTTAGTACTAATTGGGTTGGCTTTCAAAAAAATGATGCCATTATTGTTTTTGATTTAGGTGAAGCAAAACCCGTTTCGGAAGTGAAAGTGAATTCATTATATTTTCTACGATCATTTGTATTCCCGCCAGTTTTTTTAACCCTATGGGGCAGCAATGATAATAAGAACTGGAAAGAATTAAAAACCATTGTGCCCGAACAACCACAAAAATTAATATTAAGAAGAGAAGGCGATTTATTGTCTTTGAAATTTAACACAACACAAGTAAGGTATTTAAAATTACAAGGGAAGCCTGTTAAAAAAATACCTTCATGGCATCCCGGAAAAGGCCAGCCTGGTTGGTTCTTCTTAAATGAGGTAATTGTATATTAATGCTATGATTAATAAAATAAGTATTGTTTTTGTTTTTTTATTAAGCTGTTTATCAGTTAATGCACAAACCAATAATTTACCTGTTTGGGAATCTAGTATAGAAAAATTACCAAGTACAGATTGGATTTTAAATGCAACTAATTATACTGCACAAGTGTATGAAACTGCGAATAAAAAAGAATTAGTTCTGTCAAACGGATTATTAAAAAGGGTATTTAGAATTACGCCAACTATTGCTTGTGTTGATTATAAAAATTTAATAAATGGTCAGCAATTGTTGCGAGCTATTACGCCAGAAGCGTGTGTAAACATTAATGGCCTTTCTTATGATATTGGTGGGCTTACGGGTCAAAAAGAAAAAGCTTATTTGTTAGCAGATTGGGTTAATAATTTTCAACCTACCGAATCTGCATTTACCTTTTCTTCTTTAAAAGTTCAAGCACTTAGCCCTTATTTAAAATGGCAAGCCAAAACCTGGGCTAGCAACACAAAACAACCAAGCGGAAAATTAATTTCATTTAATTATATGGGTACTTCCATTGCATTAAAAGGAATTTCAGTTACAGTTAATTACGAATTGTATGATGGAATTCCCTTAATAGTCAAATGGGTTTCCATTGAAAATGCATCTGCTAAGTCTGTAAAAGTTAATCGGATAACAAGTGAAATTCTAGCTGCAGTAGAAGAAGAAAGTGCCGTAGTAGGTGCTTCAGACAAAGTGCCATTAACCAATGGGATTTATGAGTCGAATCAAGTATTAGAGCCTGCTTCTGGAATGAAAGTACCAGAAGGTATTTATATTGAAACAAATTATGCATTCAATAATGCCATGCGTTATCCCTTAAGTGATCAAACAACCCATTGGTTGGTTGATACTACTTATACTTCTCAAGTAAATTACAATTTCAGAACACCTTGTTTGTTAGAAGTATTTCCAGAAAAAGCTTTAGGCATTGAATTGCCTGTTGGTCAAAAAATGAATTCTGTTCGCACACATGAGTTGTTGATGGATAGTTACGATAGAGAACGTAGAGGATTAGCCATAAAAAAAATGTATCGTTGTATTGCTCCTTGGACAACTGCAAATCCAATATTCATGCACCTTGTAAGCCGAAACGACGAACAAGTGCGCACTGCAATTGACCAATGTGTAGCAACAGGATACGAAGCGTTGATTTTAAGTTTTGGAAGCCATATTGATATGGAAGATACAAGTGCTGTTAATATTGCTCGTTGGAAAAAGAACACTGCTTATGCGCATAGTAAAGGCATTGCAATTGGCGGTTATTCTTTGTTTAGTAGCAGACGTATTAGTGATGAAGACGATGTGGTTAGTGCAAAAACAGGAAAGCCAGGTGGTGCTTTTTTTGGAAACGCTCCATGCTTTGGTAGCAACTGGGGATTAAATTATCGCGATAAAATAAAATACTTTTTTGCCCAAACGGGTTTTGATATTTGGGAAAACGATGGGCCTTTCCCTGGAGATGTTTGTGCGTCTAAAGTACATCCAGGCCATACAGGTTTAGACGATAGCCAGTGGAAACAAATGGAAATTCAAAAAGAATTATACCATTGGTTAAACGAACGTGGTGTATATATTAATGCGCCCGATTGGTATTTCTTAGACGGGACTAATAAAATTGGAATTGGTTACAGAGAAGTAAATTTTTCATTGCCACGTGAAAATCAAATGATACTTAACCGTCAAAATATTTATGATGGCACTTGGAATATGACACCCTCTATGGGTTGGGGATTCGTTCCATTAACAAAGTACCAAGGCGGTGGCAAAGAAGCTATTTTAGAGCCACTTAACGAGCATTTAAAAGACTATGAGCAGTTGATGATGCAATACTATGGATCAGGTGTGCAAGCCTGTTATAGAGGTCCAAGATTATACGATACAGAACCAACCAAACAAATGGTTAGTAAAGTGATTAGTTGGTATAAACAATACCGAGATATTTTAAATAGTGATATTATTCATTTGCGTAGAGCAGATGGTAGAGACTATGATGGCATTTTGCATGTTAATTCAACTTTAAAAACAAAAGGGTTGATGATGCTGTATAATCCATTAAAAGAATCAATCACGCGTACAATCAAATTGCCGCTGTATTATACAGGATTAACCAATAAGGTAACTATTACAGAACGAGGACTTCATTCAGTTATAAAATCACTAAATAGAAACTACGAGGTACTGCTAAATTTTACAATAGCACCTGAATCTTATACTTGGTTTACAATAGAATAAATTATAATCCACCCTTGCCTCTGTAAAGCTTTATAGGCTTGTCGAGTGTTAGTTTTACTACAGTAATATATTTGTCTAATACCGTTGTTGGAACATCAATATAAACAAGCCCTGGAACACTACTCCAAGAAATTTTTCCAACAATTTTGTGCGATAATTTTGTGTTATTTCCAAGCACTGTAACTTCCTTGATTTTTGTATCCAATCCTTTAATCATTACAGGTCCACTAGTTTTACCTTGTAGAAATAAATACAAAGTAGTACTGTCTTTAGAAATAGTAGTAGGTCCATAAAAATGTCCTTGCGGAATGCCACCTAATTGATTAAAAATGGCTTCACCGTTTCGGTCATTCCATTTGCCTAATTCCGATAAAATAGTTACTTGTTCTTTAGGGAATGTACCATCTGGTTTTGGTCCAATATCTAATAATAAATTACCGCCATTGGCAACGGCATCAACAAAAATGCTAATAATTTCATAAGGTGTTTTCCATGCGGTATCTCTTTGTTGATAGCCCCAGTTATTATTGGTAGTCATACAAAGTTCCCACCATTTAAATTGAGGCCTAGTTACTGGAAAATTTTGTTCAGGCGTTTCATAATCGCCATAGCCCATTAGTCTGCCATTGATAATAAGGTTAGGGTTATTCGCCAATAATCTTTTTCTAATGCCAACAGCATCCCATTCTTGCGCACTATGCTCCCAGTCTCCATCAAACCAAATTAAATCTGGGCGATAATTATGCATCACTTCTTGTAACTGATTGGTTAAAAACGATTGAAAACGGGTCCATTTTTCTGGTTGATTCTTTAATACGTATCGGCTACTATCTTTTAAAAATCCTGGATAATCAGGATGACTCCAGTCTAATAATGAAAAATAAGCACCAGCTTTTATGCCATTTTTTTTCAGTGCTTGGTAGAACGGTGCCAATAAATCTCTTTTGGCGGGTGTTGCTGCTACAACATTCAATTTACTTTCTTTTGTGTCCCACAATGCAACGCCATCATGGTGCTTGGTAGTAATCACTGCATATCGTGCGCCCGATTTTTTAATCATATCCGCCCATGCATATGGGTCGTATTTATCTGCGGTGAAACCTTTTAATTGTTTCATATAATCGGCATACGAAATATCTTTATTATGGAAACTCCAAGACTCAGCAATGCCATTCACTGCATAAATTCCCCAATGTATAAAGATGCCCAATTTTGCATCTGCAAACCATTGCATTTTTTGTTGAATACTATCTGAATTGGTACTGGATTGTGCTTGAGATTTTGTTAGATTAAAACTCAAGCTAACTATTGCTAAAAAGCAAATCAAAAATTTAATAGGACTTGATGTTAAACGGCAATGGTTCATATAAATCGATTTTCGGGTTTAAATGTAGGATAGATAATTGGAATTTATTACATGCTCAAATATTTACGCAATCGTTCCCGGGCCTTAAAAATCAGCAGATTGTGTTTATTAACTATTACAATTAATATGTTTTTACACGACATTAGAGGGAATTACAGGACAGAACAGGATAGGGAAATCTATTATCTAAAATAGCTTTAGCAATAAGTATAGATAATATTCTAACACTGCCATTTTTAATCCATTAATCAAACGATTGCTTCTATGAAAGAATCATTACGCATTTGGCGAACCTATGTACTGGTTTCGTTGTGCACATTGGGCTTATTATACGCCCCTTTAACTTCAACAGGTCAAACAAAAAAAACAAGCATTATTGGTAAAGTAACTGACGAAGCTGGTAAGCCCTTAGAAGGAGCTTCCATTGCTGTTAAAGGCGGATCAGATAAAACAGTTTCTAAATTGGACGGTAGTTTTAATTTGATTGTTCCTGCCAATAGTACTTTAATTGTTAGTTCTATTGGATTTGCACAACAAGAAGTTGGAACGAGCAGCCGCAGCGTGTTTACAGTTGTTTTACAAAAAACAGCCAAGGATTTAGACGAAGTTGTGGTGGTTGGTTATGGTACTCAAAAGAAAAGAAATATTACAGGAGCTGTATCTACTTTTGATGCAAAAAATTTAGAAGAGCGTCCTATATTAAGAGTAGACCAAGCATTGGTAGGTCAATTAGCAGGAGTTACTGTAAAGCAAACTAGCGGTGGATTGGGAAAAGCGTTTAGTGTTCAAGTAAGAGGTACGGGATCTATTACTGCAGGTAGTGAACCATTATATGTTGTAGACGGATTTCCACTTGCAACTGCAGCACCAAATGGTTCTGGAGGTTATAGTCAAGGTAATCCACTAGATAATATTAATCCAAATGATATTGAAAATATTCAGGTATTAAAAGATGCAGCAGCTGCTGCGATTTACGGATCACGCGCAGCGAATGGGGTTGTATTAATTACCACAAAAAAAGGACAAAGCGGAAAAGCTAGGATCAATTTCAATAGCAATATTGGTTATATAGAAAGGAGTAGAAAATTAGACATGCTTTCGCCAACTGAGTGGGTTGCACGTGCACAAGAAATGATTGATGCACAATGGGTAGCATCTTCACCAGCAGCGGGTCCTGCAAGAACAGCGGCTCAAACAAATGACCAACGTAGAATTGTTTTGGGTCTGCCAGTAGGTACTGTTAATACTAGTTTTATGGGTGATGACAGATGGAATATGCCTGGCCATCCTGGATTAAATTATATAGATTGGCAAGATGCTGCTTTTAGAAAAGGGGGTGGTCAAAATCAACAACTTTCTGCAACAGGGGGTAATGAGTTTGTAAAATATTATATCTCAGGTAACTATGTTCACCAAGATGGAATGGTTATTAATACAGATTTTACTTCATATTCAACTCGTGCAAATATTGAAGCGAGTATGAGTAGAAAATTGAAGATTGGTTTGAATATGAATTCAAGCTATTCAGTGAATAACGATCCTGGTGTTGAAGGAAAAGACAATATTCTTCACCAAATGGTAAGTTATTCTCCTGTCCAAGAAGACACTATGGGCTTATATCCAAATGTTGGCAACAATGGACAATACAAATGGAGTAATTCCGCCAATGGGTCAATTGGAAAATTGCAAAATCAAATTGGCGAAACAAAACGTATTCGTACACTTGTTTCTGTTTATGCAGACTATCAAATAATTCCTGGGTTGAATTTTAAATCAACTGTTAATCTTGATAATACCGATAATAATGCAAAAACTTATGTCCCATATGTTGTAGCAAGTTCGGTTTTAACCAGACAAGCAGCTCCTGCAAGTGGTGGCGGATCTACCCTGACTTCTGGAACATACAATAGCTATAGAAAACAAACTTTTGTAAACGAGAACACACTTTCTTACAACAAAGTATTCAATGGTTTTCATGATCTTTCAGTTTTAGTAGGACAGTCATTTAACCAAGATAAAATTGATGCAGTAACTATGTCGTCTACTGGCGGATTTAGAGGAAATGCTATAACTACATTATCTGATGCAAATGCAGTAACGGGGAATACCAACGAAGCAAGAAATGTATTAATCAGTTATTTTGGAAGGGTACAATATAATTTCAAAAACAAGTATTTGTTATCTGCAAGTATGCGTAGAGATGGTTCTTCAAGATTCGGTGCTAATACAAGATGGGGATTATTCCCGTCTGCTTCACTTGGTTGGAGAGTAACCGAAGAGAAATTCATGAAGAATATTCAATTTATCAACGATTTAAAAATCAGAGGAAGTTGGGGTAAGTCAGGAAACTATAATATCGGTAACTATAGTACCATTTCTACACTTGGAACTTATAATTACACATTCAATGGTGTAAGTGTTGTAGGACAAGCACCTAACAGTATTACCAATCCTGATTTGGCTTGGGAAAAATCAGAAACCTATGATGCTGGTTTTGATATGAGTTTTGCAAAAAGCAGGTTCTCAATGAGCTTTGATTTCTATTCTAGATTAAGCACAGACCTTTTATTAAATGTTCCTGTATTAGCTTCTACAGGATTTAATACTTATTTAAGCAATGCTGGAACAGCGCGTAATAAAGGATGGGAATTTGAATTTACCAGTAAAAATACAACTGGAAAACTTCAGTGGACAACCTCTATTAATTTGAGTCATAATTCAAATAAATTAGTAAGCTTGCCTGGTGGTCAGTCTCAAATTTTAATACCTTCTTCTTTAGATATAAACCATTCTATTTTAAGAATTGGCGAGCCAATGTATAGCATATTTGTTGTGAAACAATTGGGTGTTCTTTCGAAAGAAGATTTATTAAGTAAAGCGGCAATCATTGCAGGTGAAACGGAAGGTGATCCAAAGTATTTTGATGCTAATGGAGATGGCACTATTGATGCAAATGATCGTATGATTGTAGGACATCCTAACCCAGATTATATTTGGGGTGTTACCAATACTTTTCGATACAAAGGTTTTGACTTAAGTATTTTAGTTCAAGGCCAAAATGGTGGAGATCTTTATTCACTATTAGGTCGTGCATTGGGTAGAACTGGTCAAGGTGCTACAGATAATGCTATTGGAACCTATAGAGATCGTTGGTTTTCTGCAGCAAATCCTGGAGCAGGAATTGTAAGTAAGGCATATTCAACTTTTGGAAGAATTAAAAATACAGATTGGATGTATTCTTCGGACTATATCCGTATTAGAAATATTACCATGGGGTATAATTTGGGAAAAGTGTTTAAAGGAAAATTGATTCAATCTGCTCGTGCTTATTTAACCTTAGAAAATTTCTTTGGGTATGATAAATACAAAGGTGGATTTAATCCAGAAGCAATGAACACCGATGTTAGTGGTAGTTCTGCTTTTCCTGAAGCATCAGATTATGGTGGGCTTCCAATTCCAAAGTCTTTCATCTTTGGTTTGAACTTCACATTTTAATTATCTATCAAATTGACTACAATGAAAAAAATAATATTCTTAATAACAACAGTTGCTTTTATCACATCATGTGAAAAAAAGCTAGACCAGATACCGCTTTCAGCTGCTACTAGTGCTACTTATTACTCGCAAACTAGTGAGTTTGTTGCTGGTGTAAATTCAGTTTATAATGATTTAAAAGGGTATCCTGATCGATTAATTAATTTATCAGAAACGCGTTCAGATAATTTATATGCTACTGCCGATGGTCCTCGTGACTGGGAGCCAATCAATAATTTTCAAAAAACAATTAGTGGAAATCCTTACGTTATTGAGGCATGGAATTCTAATTTCAATGGTATTTATCGTGCCAATGGATTACTAGAACAATTAGCTTTAAAAGGTAGTGTAATAACACCTTCTACATTAAAAACACAAATTGAAGCAGAAGCAAAATTTTTAAGGGCATTTTACTATTTTGATTTAGTGAGATGGTTTGGAGCAGTTCCTTTAGCAGACCATACTTTAACTGCTACCGAAGCTGCAACAATTAAAAGAAGCAAAGTTTCGGATGTATACAATTTAATTATTTCTGACTTGCAGTTTGCAGGAGCAAATTTGCCAGATGTATATGCAGCTGCTGCAGATAAAGGCCGTGCTACTAAATATGCGGCTAAATCAATTTTAGCATTAGTGTATATGACCCGTTCTGGAAGCAATTATGGCGGTATTGAAGGCCCAGGTTTAGGATTGAATGAATGGCCACAAGCGGTTGCATTATTAAACGAAATTATTGCAAGTAATAAATATGTTTTTGGAGCCAACTATGCAAATATTTTCTCCTTTACCAATGAAAATAATAGTGAAGTTGTTTTTGACGTTCAATATGTAAATGGTTTGAACCCTGCAGTTGGCGCAACTTTTCCTTGGATTACAGTACCGGATAGTTGGTTTTTATCACTTGGAAAAGCTATTCAAGGCGGATTGTTAATTCGCCCAGTTTCCACTGATTTTTTAAATACTTTTGTTGCGGCTGACACTCGTAAAACTTTTTATATTCAACCCGGGTATACTTATAATGGTGTTGCTGAAACTAGGTCATTCTTAAAAAAATATATCGACCTTACAAAAATTCCTGCTGTTCGTACAGACTGGCCAATTAATTTTATTGTAAGTCGTTATACAGATATTTTGATGCTTAAAGCAGAATGTATTTTACGTGGTGCAACAACTGGTGGTACACAAGCTGATGTTGATGCCATTGTAACACAAGTACGCAACCGTGCTGGTATTACAGGAACAGCTAGTAATATTACACTTGCACAGTTGCTAGACGAAAGAAGAAAAGAATTTGGAAACGAAGGTTTGCGTTGGCATGATTTGGTTAGAAGTGGAAATATTGAAACAATAATTCCGGCTTGGATTGCAACCGAAGATGTACTTCATCAAATTCAACCTTTCAATAAAAACTTTATCATCTATCCTGTGCCACAAGCCGAGTTAGATGCAAGGACTGGACTATATACTCAGAATGCTGGTTACTAAAAATAATCACAATGCCGTATAAAAACAACACAGAATAATTCAACTTTTTATAAGAGCCTGTATGTCAATTTTTGGCAACAGGCTCTTTCAATTTAATAAACTGAACTTATGCGTATCAAAAAGAAAATCATTGTTTCGTTTTGTTTTTTATTTACGCTTGTAAGCCAAGCACAACAAGTGCTTGAAACAGGTGGGCAAAAAATGCCCGAAGAATGGATAGATAAAAGCACCCATCATAAAGTGGTGAATATTTCTCGTAAAGAGGGGAGTAATGTGAGTTTTTATTTTCACAACAATCCTTTTGTTGGAAATAAAATGGTGTTCTACAGTAGCGGCAAACAAAAAGGGGGAGAAGCTACTGATATGAAAAAACAGGAAACCTATAACCTGAATATAAAAGACAAGCAGTTGTATACAGTAGACTTGTCTACTTTAAAATTAGAGCAATTAACATACCACCCATTACCAATGAATGGTGAGATTGTATGTGCTAAAACAAAAGAAATTTTCTATCAAGTAAAAGATAGTGTTTTTTCGGTAAATGTAAACACCAAAAAAGAAACCTTGGTGTATGTGTTTCCTGATAATTTTAAAGCAAGCATAACCACTGTTAATGCTAACGGAACATTGTTATCTGGTTCTAAAGCAAGTGAGGCAGAAGCCGAATTGTATAAAAAGAATCCTGAAAAGAAAGATTATTTCAATATTATTTATGAGGCAAAATTGCCAAAAACATTGTTTACTATAAATATTAAAACAAAAGAATTAAAGAAAATATTTACTGATAGTGCTTGGTTAAACCATGTGCAGTTTTCTAGTACAGATCCTAATTTATTAATGTTCTGTCACGAAGGCCCATGGCACAAAGTAGACCGTATTTGGACGATTGATGTTACAACTAATGCAGTAAAACTCATGCACAAAAGAACCATGGATATGGAAATTGCCGGACATGAGTGGTTTGGCGCAGATGGAAAAATTATATGGTACGATTTGCAACAACCAAGAGGCGTTAACTTTTTTGTGTCTGGAACCAATGTTACAACAGGAAAAGAAATTAAGTACGAGGTAGCGCGTGATGATTGGTCGGTACACTATACTTCCTCTGCCAATGAAAAGAATTTTGCAGGCGATGGCGGAGATCCTGGAGCAGTTGCAAAATCAAAAGACGGTCAATGGATTAATTATTTTAGCATACAAGGAAATAAATTGGTGTCTGAAAAATTGGTAAATATGAAATACCACAAATATAAATTAGAACCCAATGTACATATTAGTCCAGATGGAAAATGGGTTATTTTCAGAGCCAATTTTGAAGGTACAGAAAATGTGTACGCAGTAGAAATAAAGAAATCGGAATTGTAAAATAGTAACTATTCTGGCGTGTAATTTTTATACGCCAGAATTTTCTAGGTATTGATTTACCCTTAATTCTAAGGCCTGCTCTTTGGAAATTAGTAATTTCAGTAAAACCAATTGGTTATTGGCTCTTACTAAATTTTGTCCTTCGTATTTTGAACCGTAATAAATATCGTTGTTAAAGTAATCTGTAATAAATCGTAAAGCTTGCATGTATATCATAAACTTGCCTGCATAAACAAAATAACATTTCTCTTCGTCACTCAATTCGTCTTTCATTTCACTGATATAGCCTTCTAAAATGGCTTGAAAATAGTCTTCACGAATTTCTATTTTTGAATAATCAGCTTCTTCTTCACTTACTGGTGACAAATAAGTTCTAAGCATATCTCCAACATCACTAATAAAATAGCCAGGCATTACCGTATCTAAATCTATTACACAAAGTCCTTTGTTATTTGCATCAAAGAGTACATTACTAATTTTTGTATCGTGGTGTGTAACCCTTTTTTTAAAATTTGAATTGGTTTTAATTTTGTCGAATTCATCCACAATGCTTTTTTGTGATTCAATGAATTCAATTGCTTCAGCACATGCGTTAATTCTGTTGGCATTCCCTTTATTCAGCGCTGTTTCAAATTGCTGGTATCTTAAACTAAGGTTGTGGAAGTCTACTAGTGTTATATGCAGTTTTGAAACATCAAAATTGCTTAAATTTTTCGTGAATCTTCCAAATTGCTTGGCACCTTCAAATGCAAGTTGGCTATTCTGTAGCGTATTAAATGTTTTTGAACCTATTACATATTCAAACATCCTAAAATATCCTTCCGAAGGATGGAATACGATTTCTTTTTTATCGAGTGTTTGAATTGTTTTTACAAATAAGTAATTGGGAAAATTAGTATTAAAAAATTCTTTTAGCGCGTGAATATTTTCAGCAATATCAGAAGGGTTATGAAAAACATTGTCATTAATTCTCTGGAAGATATAGGAATCCCCTTTATGCATTAACAACCAGGTTTGGTTGATTAGACCATTTCCAAAAGGGGTTAAAGTGCAATCTGATGTTAAAAATCCGTATTTATTTTCTATTAGGCCAAGCATATCAGGCTACTTGATTTATATCTAAAGACAAACATAATCAATCAATTTCAATTTAAGTTATGCAAACGATTGTGTTATTTTCAATCTTGTAAATTTATGACTTACTGTGCATTACTAATTTTGGTTCAATAATAATTTTGTAAAAAATAGTTTCTTCACTTGCTTTTTTATCATTTTTTAATATGTCTAGTATTATTTCCATTGCTTTTTGCCCTTGTTGATAGGAGAATTGTTCTACAGAAGCCAAGGGAGGGTTTGCTGAATAATGGCTTATTGGCAAGTTAGCAAAACTTACAAAACTTATTTTTTTACTAGACTTAGATTTATTTACTGCTTTTACTACATCTAGCATTACATAGTCATTGAATGTAATAATTGCAGTAGGCTTAGTTTTTAACAATAACAACTTTTCAGTTACTTTATAAATATTCTCTGGAGAAAGATCAGATGAAATGACAAGTGATGGATCGAACTTCAATCTTGCTTTAGACATGGCAGTTTTGTATCCTTCAAGCCTTTCTTTGCTAGCCAATAAATTCATTGGCCCATTAATCATGCCAATTGTTTTGTGTCCTAATTTTCGTAAATAATTATAGGCTAATGTTGTTCCAGAAGCCATATTACAAGCTACATAGTGGATATTGGGCATATCGGGAATTCGGTCAAAGAAAACCACCGGTATATCGTATTTTCGAAGTGAGTCAAAGTGTTCGTAATTAGTTGTGTTTTTTGAAATTGATACAATTAAACCATCTACTCGGTGATTTTTCATTGATTCTACTAATTGCTTTTCTCGTTCCTCTAAATCATGAGACTGACCCATTAAAACAGTATAATTATTATTATTTGCACAATCTTCTATACCGCTGATGGCTGTAGAAAAAAAGGATTCGGATAGTTCTGGAAGTATTACGCCTATTGTAAAGGTTTTTCCTTTTTGAAAAAAAATAGCGGTTTGGTTAGGCTCATAGTTCAATTCCTTGGCTAGTTTTTGAACATTTGCCTTGGTTCTAAGTCCAATACTCTTATGGTCATGAAGGGCTCTAGAAACTGTTGAGGGAGATATGTTTAATTGTTTGGCAATCTCTTTTATAGTAGTTATATGCTTCTCCAATTGGCAGAATTTATTTAATGAAACTTATTTCACGCAAACGCTTGCGCTATCTGTGCAAACGTTTGCGTGAAATAGTGTATTTGTTTTTCCTTTTTTAAATGTAGCAGATTTCTTTCTATCTTGTTTCAAAACTACCAAAGATGTATTATAGATTCCTTGAAACTAGCGCTAGAATGACCCTAGTTTTTGTATTACTAATGATTGTAAACCCGCTCTTTTCGCAAGAACTTACATATACTGATGGAGCAAATGCCTGGAATCCAGATTCACTAGGAAATCATCGAGCCGTATTGGTCTTTAATGGCAATGCAACTATTGCCAAAGCAACAATTGCGTGGAGAAGGAGTGATTTAAATCCATCAGAAAAAAGGATTATTATTCAGGATACTAAAACAGGTAAAAAAATTACCAATGTTCAAATAGCTAGTTTTGATAGAGAAGTGGGTACTATTTTATTTGAGCCCATTTCTGGAAAAGGTATTTACTATGTATATTATATGCCTTATAAATACGAGGGCCTAAAATCGTATTATCCAAAAGGTGTTTATTGGAAGCCAGAACAAACTGCCAGTGATAAATGGATATCTAGTATTGATAAATCAATGCCTAATAATTGTAGTGTAAAAGAAATTCAAAGTATAAATGCTTTTAATAGTTTTTATCCAATGGAAGTAATTGCCACAGCAGCAGAAACAAAATCATTGGTTGATAAAAGCAGTAACAAATCGTTTCTTGTTTTTACAGAAGATCGTTTGCATCCTATAAAAATGCAAAATGACCTGCCTCAAAGATGGATTCTAAAAGGTAATCAAAATTCATTTTCAGATAAAGCATTGCGTGGAGAATATTTGGCTTTTCAATTAGGCATTTACGCATTACAAGATTTGCCTGAAGTTTTTATAGAATTCTCAGATTTAAGTTCCGCTACAGGAAAAAAGATTTCAGCCAAAAACATTCAGTGTATCAATACAAATGGTATTAAATACGATGGATCTGTTTTTGCTAATAGGCCTAGTGTTTTAAAAGGTAAGATTCAAGCGATGTGGTGTGGGGTAGATGTACCTGAATCAACACAGTCTGGTGTATATAATGGTAAAGCAACAGTGCATATTGGAAATCAAACAAAAGAAATTGCCTTACACGTAACAATAGAAAACGGAATAACAAAAAATGGAGGCATTGATCATCCAGAAAAAATGACGCGATTAAAATGGTTGAATTCAACCATGGCACAAGAAAATACAGTCATTGCGCCTTATACACCTTTGGTAGTTTCAGATTCAAGTATTTCTTTGTTGGGTAGAAAATTAATTTTAAATAAAGACGGATTTCCTGCCCAAATTCAAACTTTTTTCACTCCTGAAATGACGAGTATTGGTACCACGCCCAATAATTTATTTGCCGAAGCAGTGCATTTTCATTTTTACGATTCAAAAGGCAAACAACCATTGCTATGGAAATCTAATCCTATCAATTACTTAAAAAAAGAAGCTGGAACTGTTGCATGGCAAGTAACTAGTACCTCTGCTGCTTTACAAATGGATGTAAATGCTGCTTTAGAATTTGATGGTTTTTTATCTTATACAGTTAAGTTTACAGCACTAGAAGACATGGCTTTTAATGAAATTAATTTTCATTTACCAATAGAGCCTTCTGCAGCGAAATACTTGATGGGATTGGGTTTAAAAGGAGGAGATAGACCAGATACCTTGCTTTGGAAATGGGATGTTGCACACAAAAATCAAGACGGTGGTTGGATAGGAACGGTAAATGCTGGATTGCAATTTTCGTTTAGAGACGAAAAATATAGTAGACCATTAAATACTAATTTTTATTTGCAAAAACCATTGATACTGCCAAGTTCATGGGGTAATGATAACAAAGGAGGGATTGATATATTCTTAAAAGGGAAATCAGTATTAGTGAATGCATATAGTGGAAGTAGGGTGATGAAAAAAGGCGATGTACTGTACTATAATTTCAATTTATTAATTACACCGTTTCATGCCATCAATACCGACTTTCAGTGGAATAGTAAATTCTTTCATAGTTACAAAGCGATTGATTCTATCAAGCGCACAACGTCGGCAAATATTGTAAACATTCACCATGCTACACCCATCAATCCATATATTAATTATCCATTTATTGAGCATAAAAAAATGCAATCGTATATAGATGATGCGCACGTAAAAGGGTTGAAAGTCAAAATTTACAATACAATTAGAGAGTTAAGTAATAAAGCATATGAAATTCCTGCCATGCGCAGTTTGGGTCATGAAATATTTTCGGCTGGAAAAGGTGGCGGATTTAGTTGGCTACAAGAGCATTTAGGAACTGATTATATAGCTGCGTGGTTTGTGCCAGAATTGAAGGATGCTGCCATTGTAAATAGCGGCATGAATCGTTGGCATAACTATTATGTAGAAGGAATGAATTGGTTGGTACAGAATGTGGGCATTGATGGTATTTATTTAGATGATGTGGCTTTTGATAGAGTAACTATGAAGCGCATAAAAAGAGTACTAACACAAGATGGACACCCAGGTATTTTAGATTTACATAGCGCCAATCAATACAATAAAAATGATGGCTTTAATAACAGTGCTAATTTATATATGGAGCATTTTCCATACCTCAATAAATTATGGTTTGGAGAATACTTTGATTACGAAAAAAACAATCCAGATTTTTTCTTAACAGAAGTAAGTGGTATTCCTTTTGGTTTAATGGGAGAGATGTTACAAGACGGCGGAAACCCTTGGCGTGGTATGATTTACGGCATGACCAACAGAATGCCTTGGAGTGATAATGCAGATCCAAGACCTATATGGAAACTATGGGATGATTTTGGTATGAAAGGATCTGAAATGATAGGTTATTGGAGTAGCAATTGTCCGGTTAAAACATCTCATACAAAAGTATTGGCTACAGTGTATAAAAAGCAAGGATCTGCTTTAGTATCCATTGCTAGTTGGGCAGATGCAGATACAAAAGTTCAATTATTAATTGATTGGAAAAAATTAGGTATTGATCCATCAAAAGCAACCATAGTAGCGCCTGCAGTAAACAATTTTCAAACAGCAAAATCTTATTCAGCAAATGAATTAATAGATGTACCAAAAGGAAAAGGATTAATGCTGCTTGTGAAATAATATTAAAATCATAAAAATGAAATTTTGTTCTATTGGTTTTTTTCTTTTAGCCTTTGTTTTTGGGTATTCTCAAAATATCCCTGGTAATTGGAAGCCACTAGGTCCATTTAACGTTCATCAAACTCTAGGGTCTGTTGAAGCACCTGGCTTGGGGGTTATGCGCAGTTTTGATGTAAGTGTAAAAAATCCATCTATATTAATCATGGGAGGGATGAGTAGCGGCATTTGGCGTAGTGATAATAAGGGGCTAAGTTGGAAAAACACAAGCCTTAATTTGCCAGTAGAAAACGTAAAGAAAATTCAAATAGCGGCTTCAAATAATAAAATAGTGTATGCGGCTACTACGGTTGGTGTTATTAAATCAATAGATAATGGTGTCAGTTGGAAATTTACCAATTTAAATATGGTTAAAAAGTTGCCAATTGCTGAGCGATGGAATGATGATAACGTATTACTTTCTGTTTCACCCACAAATTCCAATATTGTCATTGCCTCAAATAGTGATACGCTTTATAAAACAATCGATGGAGGAAATTCATGGAAGCCAATTTTAGTTGGATACAAAACGCAATTCATTGAATTTCATCCAAAGAATGAAAACATTGTTTACACAGGAGGGGCTTATTCAAAAGATAGAAATAAGTTTTTTTTACTTCGATCAACTGATGCAGGAGCCAATTTTACAGAAATAACAAATGGTATTCCCGATAAATTAAAATTAGTGCAGTTGCATGATATCACTGCTGCTGTAAGCCCTGCCTCTCCAGATAAATTATATGTTTTAATTTTTGGTGATTCTAAAATTAAAACAAGTGTAAAACAAGAAGAGAAAAAACAAATGGTAGGTGCCTTTATTGTTAGTGATAATGCAGGAGAAAGTTTTAAGCCAGTTGAACAAACTACTAATTACAGAAAAATAGATTCCTATTATTCTGTTTTCCATGCTTATTCTGCCGATGAAGACAAAGCGAAATATGATTTTGATAAGATAGACAGCTCTTTTTGGTTGGCATCCTTTCAACAAGTTGGTTGGGCAACTTCATTTGCTATTTCACCAACTAACCCCAATTTAATGGTAATGGCTGGGTCTAATAATGTATGTAGTTATGATGGCGGTCATACTTGGGATGTTCTTCGAAAAAAAGGCCAATATGGAATTCATGGCGATATTCAATGTGCTAAAATAATTGGGGATGATGTTTGGTTAACCAATGATGGGGGATTGAACTATGTTAATTTAAAAGACAGGGTAAACCATCGTATGGAAGGCTTTAGTGGACAAGATCTTTGGGGATTTAGTACATCGTTTAAAACAGATATCATGGCTATTGGTGTTGACCATAGCGGCACCATGATTTATGATAAAAGTTTGTATGGGAATGCTTGGTATCATTATGGTGGTGGCGATGCAATGAGTGCCACACTTAATTTATTAGATGATCGTTATTTATATGCAACCCCTTACAATCATTTTATTATCAAGCGGGCCGTCACCACATTAGAAGAACCCATTACCAAAAAATCTCCGGTAAGTTTTGGATACATTCCTAATAGAAATGTAGAATTCCATCCTAACCTAATTTATAATGTGTATGCTATTGACGAAAATAGCGATCACTGGGGTATTAAAAATTGTGCTATTGTTAAAACAACTGATAATTTTAAAACGGTTGATACACTTAAGGTTTTCCCCGATAAAGTATATATAAGAAGATTACGCGTAAGTTTTTCGAATCCTAATTATATGTATGTGTTAGCAGATAAAAGAAGAAGAGATAACCCTGCTGAAGTTTGGATGAGTACAGATGGCGGAAAAAATTGGAAAAACATTACACCATCAAATTCAATAGCTGTTAAATATGGTTTTCCTGATATTGCTATAAGTGATATTGATCCTACAGTTTTATATTTAGGTGTGGGTGGTTTTCAAAATGAAATAAAGGTTTTAAAATCAACTGATGCTGGTAGTAATTGGCACGATGAACTATCTAGTAGCTTGCCAAAAAATGCTATTTATACTATGGCATTTCAAAGAGGAACTAATGAAGGTGTTTACTTGGGTTGTTATCCTGGATTGTTTTATAAAAATGCATCTATGAAACAGTGGAATGCTGTTGGTGCTAATATTCCCTATACGCCAATTAATTTTATTGCTATCAATTATAATAATGAAAAAATTCGTTTAGGAACATACAGAGGTGTTTGGGAAAATGATTTATTCGAAACAACTGCACCTAAGGCCGCCATTGCATTAAATAAAAATATATTAAAAGTAGATGGTGTTGATAGTGATGAAGAAGATCCCAATCAACTTAAAATATCTTTCTATGATTTTTCTGTTATTAAAGGGAAGGGTGCAAAATTTCATTGGGAATTTCCTGGGGCGATACCTAGTGAATCTAATGTAGAAAATCCTCTAATAAATTATTCGGCTTGTATACCTGGTAAGTATTCTGTTAAACTAACCATTACCGATGCAAAAGGCCAATCAAGCACAACGCAACTGAAAGACTTTATTGATGTGAAGTCTAATTATCCATGGATTCTTCGATGAAAATTATATTAAATTAATATTATGCGATTCAAGTTTTTATTAATTGTATTTGTTTCTTTTCAATACTATTCATTTGCACAGAATAGTAATCCAACGATTAAAATTTATCAAAAAACATTTACAACCTATCCTTTTTCAGATCCTGACCCAATTCCAAAACCCGATACAAAAACCTATCCTTATTTTAGGTTTGATGGTTTTACAGATCAACCTGTTCAAAAAGAATGGAAAGTTATTGAACTAGAAAACGATTATATCAAATTAATGATCCTACCAGAAATAGGTGGAAAAATATGGTCGGCTACAGAAAAATCTATAGGCAAAGATTTTATATATAATAATCATGTAGTTAAGTTTAGAGATATAGCAATGCGTGGCCCTTGGACGAGTGGGGGGCTAGAAGCGAATTATGGCATTATAGGGCACACACCTAATTGTGCAACCCCCGTTGATTATACGACTATTCAAAAAGAAGACGGAAGTGTTAGTTGTGTTATTGGAGCTTTAGATTTACTTACTAGAACTTCTTGGCGTTTAGATATTAATTTACCCAAAGACAAAGCGTATTTTACTACGAATTCTTTTTGGTTTAATGCTACACCTTATGAACAACCTTATTATACCTGGATGAACACAGGTATAAAAGCCGGAAATGATTTAGAATTTATTTATCCTGGAAAAAATTATTTAGGTCATGATGGTGAGTTTAATAATTGGCCAATTAATTTACAAAACGGTAAAGACCTTCGATTTTATAAAAACAATGATTTTGGTGGATACAAATCTTACCATGTATTTGGTAAGTACACTGATTTTTTTGGTGCTTATTGGCATGATAATGAAATTGGAATGGGTCGCTATGGCAATCATGATGATAAAGCCGGAAAGAAAATTTGGATTTGGGGATTGTCTAATCAAGGAATGATTTGGGAGAAATTATTGACAGATACCGATGGTCAATACGTAGAAGTGCAAAGTGGTAGACTATTTAATCAATCGGCCGAAAATAGCATGCTTACGCCATTTAAACACCGTTCATTTGCGCCATATCAATCAGATACTTGGACGGAGTATTGGTTTCCTGTTATTAAAACAAAAGGGTTTGTACAAGCCAATAACTACGGCTCATTTAATGTAAAAAAAGAGAATGGATGGTTGAAAATTTATTTTTCTCCATTACAAGCAATGTCTGAAAATCTGGTATTATATAATAATGGGAAAAAAATATATGAGAAATCTATAGAAGTTAAGCCCTTGGAATTATTTGTTGATTCTATTAATACAACAGTTGATTATAATACATTAAGCTTAGTGCTTGGTAAAAATAAATTGGTTTGGAATGCAGCTCCTGATGCTGGTAATTTAAATAGACCATTGGCTATTCCAACAGATTTTAATAATAATTCCGTTTATGGTCTTTATATACAAGGCAAAAATTATATTGCCTTTAAAGATTATATTAAAGCTTCTGAAAAATTATCTGCCTGCTTAAAAATCGATCCCAACTATTTGCCAGCATTAACAGATTTATCTTCCATTAAAATAAGATCATTCGATTATAAAGCTGCATTATTGTTGGCCAAAAAAGCATTGGCCATTAATACCTATGATCCTGCCGCAAATTATTATTATGCTATAGCTAACGTGCATCTAGGCGCTATTACAGATGCCAAAGACGGATTTGATATTGCTGCATCAAGTGTTGAATATAGATCTGCATCTTACACAGAATTAGCTAAAATATATTTCAAAGAAAACAATAGCATTAAGGCAATTGAATATGCTGAAAAAGCGCTTTTAAACAACCAAACAAATCTTGAGGCACTACAGTTATTGGTAGTGATTAATAGAATAGAACAAAATTATTTAAAAGCATCTAGTTTATTAAACAACATTCATTCAATTGATCCTATCAATCATTTTGTAAATTTTGAAAAACTTCTGATTGATGCAACAAGTAATAATAAAAATACATTTTTACATGATTTTAATAATGAAATTCCATCTGAATCATTTTTAGAATTGGCTATTTGGTATTGTCAAATTAATCAAAATGACATTGCGTTAAAATTATTATTGCTTTCTCCTGCATCTGAAGAAGTAGGATATTGGATTAATTATTTACGTCGCGAAAAATTTGTTCCAAAGCATATTATTAATACTACCAACTTTTCGTTCCGATACGAAACGGCTCAAATATTACAAGAACAAATACTAACCAATACTCATTGGGAATTAAAATACCAATTAGGATTAATTGAATGGAATCGAAATAATATAAACAAAGCCATAGCTTTATTTATGTCTTGTGGAAACGAACCATTAGATCCAGCGTTTTATGCTGCAAGGGCCTCTTTAATGAATAACCAAACTACACAAGTAGAGCTTGATTTACATAAATCTATTTCGCTCGATAAAAATCAATGGAGATACCCCAAATTATTAGCCGAACATTTTATTCGCATAAAAAATCCTGCAAAAGCATTGGCCATCATTAAGCCATACTATGACTTGCACCCAGAGAATTATATTATTGGTATGCTAGTAGCAAAAGCTTATTTGTTAAATGGCATGATTATCAATGCAGATACACTATTAACTAAGTTGCAAATTTTGCCATTTGAAGGTGCTGTAATTGGTAGGCAATTATACCATGAGGCTAAATTAAAACAAACAGTGACTGCTATTCAAAATAAACAATACGAAAAAGCATTATCCTTTATTACAGCTGCTAAATTATGGCCCTCAAATTTGGGCGTTGGTAAGCCTTATGATGCTGAAATAGACGAAAGATTAGAGCAATGGTTAAATTATATTTGTTATACGCATTTGAATAATAAAAAAGCAGCAGAAGATGCGCTTAAATCAATTGTTCAATTTGCACCTCGGGTAGATAATACCATATTGAATTTTATTCTAGCAAATCATTTGGTTTCGGCTTGGGCTATTGAAAAATTGTCTTCTTCAATGAGTGCTACATCATGGTTGCAAAAACAATTAGATAAATATCCAACAAATAAATCTATTAAATGGAGTATGCAAGTATACAAAAAGCAATTAATCACACCATTGTCAAATGAAGAGATAGATGGAGAAATAAGAATTTTACAAGATGTTTTAAATTTTAAAAATTAGAAGTATGAAAAAGTTAATGTTTGTTATTTCTTTATTTTTTTTAGTGATAAATATTCATGCACAAAAAAAGTATGAAAAAGTTTATCCATCAAACACTGAATTGGTTAGCCCAATACATAAAATAGATTTCAATAATAGCGGTGCTTGCCCCGAAAGAAAACAAGGTGGTAATCCGCAAACCATTAATGGGTATCAAGTTTTTAATAGCTCTATGGATGGTAATAGACAAGTTGATCCGCAGATTGCGGTTGGTGGTGGCTATGTAATGGAAGGATCGAATAGCGGGTTACTTATTTATGATAAAAAAGGAAATTTTGTACAAGGCGTTTCTCAAAAATGTTTTAATAATGGAATTGATCCCAAATTATTTTTTGATGTACACAACAAAGTGTTCGTGTTTGATTTGTGGTGGTATTACGACAAACCTAAAACTAAACCAGTAAATATTGCAGTATCTGAAACTAGTAATCCTACTGGTGCATGGAATATTTATCCGGTTTCAAGAACACAAGAAGTAGATGGTGGCGGAATAGGGTATAGTAAAAAATGGATTGGCTATTCTTACCCTGGTGGCGAAGAGAATACTTTTATCATGCGCATGGCTGATGCTATTTCCGGAAAGCCTGCAACAATTTATCATTTCAAAGGCAGCTTGGGCCATCCTGTATTTACCCAAGATGCAATTGATGATTTGTATTTTTTTGATATTCAAAACGGACAATTTGTTATTCAAAAAGTTTCTGAAGATGCTAATGGGAATCCTTATTGTCAAATTGTTTCATCAAAGCCTCATAATCTTACTTATGTAGATTATCCGCCACAGTCGCCTCAGTTTGGAACTGTACAAAAAGTTTCTAGTGGTGATCGTAATCCCAAAAATTTAGTACTTCAAAATGGTCATATATGGTTTTCTCAAGCCGTTAGGTGTGAAGGCCGATCGGCTGTTCAATGGCATCAAATTAATGTTAAAACAGGCAGTATTATTCAAACGGGCATCATTAAAAGTGATACTACAAATTATATTCAAACTACAATAGCGGTGAACAAAAAAAACGATGTATTAGTAGGTTTTCAAACTGTAAATGCCAATTCATTTATTAGCCCAAGATTTGCCTATAGAAAAGCCAAAGATCCATTAAATACATTAAGACCTATAATTAGTATGGGTGAAGGGAAAGGGGCAACGGATGGCGCTTCATGGGGTGATTATAGTGGTAGTATGATTGATGGAGATAACCTATTAGATCTTTGGACAATTCAAAGTATTGCCAATGAAAAGGGGAGAGGTGAAACAGTTATTTTAAAGTTGCCCTACAGTCGTAAATAATCAATGATTACCCTTCAAAATTTCTTGATAACTTGTTATTTTGCAAGTTTTTATAAAATAATTAAATTTTACGCAAACGTTTGACTAACCAAACACAAACGTTTGCGTAACCCTTTCTTAAACTGCAGCAGTTTCAGGGTGTTTTTTTTGTTAAAATTTTATGCCATCTTAGAATAGGTATTTAATCATTTTTTCAAAACAAAATCCATCCCGAATGAAAAGATTAGCGCTATTAGTTAAAATCTTTGGAACGGTTAGTTTGGTTTTCGTTGCCATGCTAGCAATTTCACAGCAACGTCGATTAAATGGAACTGTATTAGACGATAAAAAAAAGCCATTAGAAGGAGCGACTATTTCTGTAAACAAAGGACCAGCAACAGCTATTACCAAAGCAGATGGTAAATTCAATGTTGGCATACCAGCCGGAAAAGTTTCGATAACCGTATCGTATATAGGATACGAATCAACCATAATCAATATTACAGAGTCTCAAACTAGTGTGAATATTACACTAACTGAATCTAGTGCCAAAAAAATGGATGATGTGGTTGTAGTGGGTGTTCAGTCATTCACAAAGCGAAATTCTACTATGGCTATCGCTTCTGTAACAAGTAAGGATATTGAAAATTTACCTTCTCCAAGTATTGACCAATTATTGCAAGGTCGTGTAGCAGGATTAAACGTTCAAATAGGTTCAGGTGAACCAGGTGTTGCACCAACTATTGTGGTACGTGGTAATACAAAAGTGAGCACCAATATTGGTGATGCTAATGTGGCACAAGCAAAAGCTTTGAGTGGCCCGTTATATGTAATTGATGGAATACCAACTAACCCCGAAGATATAGGCAATAGTATTGACGCTACAGGTACTAACTACTTAGCGGGTATAAATATTAATGATATTGAATCTGTAGATGTACAAAAAGATGCTGCTGCCACCTCTGCTTGGGGTTCGAGAGGAGCAAATGGTGTAATCTATATTAAAACCAAAAGAGGTCGTTCTGCAACACCAGAATTTAGAGTAAATGCCTATGGTGGTTTAACCTCTCAACCTGCTTTATTAAATACCGTTACAGGGGCTGAAGAGCGCAAGCAGAAAATGGATATTATTAACCAATATGCCAACTATTCTAATTTAACTACATTGCCTCAATTGCTAACTGATTATAATAATCCCAATTACAATAATGCTACTGACTGGCAAGGGTTGTTCTATAAGCAAGGCAATATAAAAAATGTTGATGCAACAATGTCTGCCGCAACAGATATTGTTAATTATCGTATTAGTATGAACTTATATGATGAAAAAGGCATTATAGAAAACTTTGGATTCAAACGTTATAGTATGCGTGGTAATTTTGATTTTAAAATCAATTCAAAATTAAATAGTCAATTTATTATTGGCATGTCTAAAGCCGACAGACAACGTGGTAGAAAATATAATAATAGCGATGACAATACTCCGGTAAGTGGTTCGGCTCAACCTACTTCATTCTATCGCTTATCTGGGTTTGATTCTTCTAATTTTAATGGTTTGTCTAGTAAGTTACGCAATAGTAATGTCAATGATTATTATACAGCATCACTTACATTAAACTATATATTTTCACCTAATTTAAAATATACTTTTCAAGGAGCGGCCAATGTTTCGACTTCTAATAGGGATTATTTTCAACCATCAGATATAGACCAAGTTCAGGCTGCAAATGGTTCTGGTCAGGCATCTTATGCAGAATCAGATAAGGGAACTTATTCTACATATTTTTTAACCAACACACTTAACTACTCAAAAAAAATAGTAACAAAAAGCCATTCACATAATTTTGCATTAACAGGTTCTCAGCAATTTACCCGAGATGTATCTAACAGCAATTATGTTGCAGGGTATAATGTTCCTAGCAATGATATACGTGTAGTGAGTGGTGTTCCACAATCTAATTTGTATGGATCTTCTAATTATGGTGCCGACGCAATGGTTTCTTTACTAGGTCAGTTTCAATATGATTTAGACAATAAGTATTTAATTTATGCTTCCTATCGTGGAGATGCATCTTCTCGATTTGGAGACAATACTAAGTGGGGATATTTTCCTGCAGTTGGTGCTGGTTGGATAGTTTCGGATGAAAAATTTATGAGTAACTTAAAAGGAAAGGGTGCTGTAAATTTTTTAAAAGTCAGAGCTAGCTATGGTACATCTGGTACACAGTCAGGAGATCTTTATGCACCCTACAATTCATATGGTATTCCTGGAACTTATAATGGAAGTACCGCCATCATGCCTAGTTATACAAATGGGTTAACTAAAAATAATTTAACCTGGACTAAAACTACTCAAAAAAATATTGGTCTTGATGGACAGTTTTTTAATAATAGATTAGCTATTTCTGTAGATGCATATGATAAGATTTCAAAAGATGATTATTATAATTTCCAATTACCATTCTACACAGGTTATCAAAGTGTACAGTTTAATGCACATGATCTTTGGGTAAGTAACCGTGGGCTAGACTTAACTATTAGCACTAAAAATCTTTCTAGAAATAGTAAGCTTCAATGGAATATGCAATTAACCCTATCGTATAATAAAAATGCCATAGCTAAGTTGCCAAATAACAATCGCACATTCGTAGTTGATGATCCATATGGCGCTAGTAGAATTTATGCGGTTGGTCAACCAATTTATGAAATGTTCCAGTTGAAATATATGGGTGTTTACAATAACCAAAGTCAAATTCCATTCAACCCACTTACAGGTAATGTAATTACTTATTTTAAAGGGAATCATAAAGTGGTACCAGGTGATCCAATTTGGTTAGATGTAAATAAAATTGGTGACGTATGGCCCGATGAAGATAATGGTAACCAATATGGAGATCGTATTCCAACAGGTGATCCAAATCCTAAATACACAGGTGGTTGGGTAAATGATTTTACTTATAAGAATTTCTCATTAAGTATATTAAGTGTATTTACTTTAAAAAGAGATGTAATTAATACTTCTTTCCAAAGTCAAATTAGCAGTATTGTAGGTGGATATTCAAGTAGTATTTATTCATTTGCAAGTAATCGTTTACCTGATTTATCAGGACTTAATTATTGGACTCCTGCAAAAGCAAAAGATCCAAATTACAGCGCTGATTTTCCTTCCATTAATCCTTTCGGACCAAGCTATTACCAATTCATTCCCATTTCAAGTATGTTCAATGAAGATGGTAGCTATTTTAAAATTAAGAATGTGGTGTTGAGTTATCAATTACCTAATTCATTATTAAAAGTTGCTAAAGTTAATCGTGCAAAAGTTTACGGAATTATAGACAATGTACTAACAATTAAAAACTCTACTATGCCAAATCCAGAGTTAGTAGATCAGTTAGGCCAATACACTGGTGGACTATACGCTACACCAACTAGATTCACCATTGGTCTTGATATTCAATTCTAAACTTGAAAAAAAATATTTGTATGAACAAGAAATATTCCTTTTTGAAATACTTTTTACCAATCTTAGTTTTAATATTAAGTATATCGTGTAAGAAGTTTATTAATGAACCACCAATAACTTCTACCTATGGTTCAGCATTTTGGACATCGCAATCTGCGGTAGATCAAGCATCTCTTGCTATGTATGGTCAATTGCGTGCCTCTCTAAGAAGCAGTGGGTCTTATTTTATTAATGGAGATTTAACATCTGGCGCATTTGTACCTGCATCTAATCAATGGAATTATATGACCATTAGAGCAGCAAATAATCCGCCATTTAATTTTTCTTATGTGCCTTATTTAGGTGATTTGCAAGATTGGTCTAGGTTTTATAGAGTAATTGCACAAGCCAATTTAGTATTACAAAATGTACCTAAAATGTCTAGCAGTCTTTTTAAATCTGAGGCAGACAAAAATAAATATATTGCTGAAGCCTATTTTATTAGGGCTTATACTTATTTCTATATTACACGTATTTGGGGAGATCCTGTTTATGTAACTAGATCTTATGATGATGTAGATTATGGAAATATTCCTCCAATTCCTCGCTCAAAAGAAAATGTAGTTTTAGATAGTTGTATTGCAGATTTAAAAATTGCAGCATCCTTAATGAGTTTTGCTGGAGGAGATGTTTCAAAAACAATTCGTGCAAATAAAGGGAGTGTATCAGCGCTTCTAGCACATATTTATGCATGGAAACATGATTATGCCAATGCACATATTTATTGTCAAGAAGTAATCAATAAAGGTGGATATGCATTACAACCAATGGCATCATACACCGATATTTGGAAAGGTCAAACTTCAAATGAAAGCATTTTTGAAATATCAATGCAGTATAATGAAAATGACCAAAACTTTTCTGGTCAAGGCAGTTGGGCTGAAGCGCAGTTCGGCTTCTTTGGAACCTTCTTAAAAGGTGATGTGGTAGATAATGCCAAAGGTAACTGTTGGATAAGTCCAGACAATGGTATGGTTGATTGGTTTTTTGATTATGCCGATAATAGGTATAATACAGTATGGACGCATGTTGCTGCATCTAATGGCGATCCTTCTGGATACATGCTTACTAAATACACCAATTTCCAATACCAAAAACCAGATACTAAAACCCTGCCATATATCAATAATAATTTAGTATTATTTAGGTTGTCTGATATTTTGCTATTAGATGCAGAATCATTGGCGTCAACCGGTGATTTAGTAAATGCTAGAAAGGCATTGTCTAAAACAGAAATAAGAGCAGGTGTTGCTACTTACTTAGATCCTACAAATGCATATGATATGCTAGACGAAATTGTAATGGAAAGAGGTAGAGAACTTTTTGGTGAAGGTCATTGGTATTACGACTTAATTAGAACAGAAGCCGCTCAAACATGGTTAGAAGCTGTTGGTTATCCTGGTAATGGTCGTGTAAATGCAACAAACAAAGGCTATTACTGGCCTTTAGATATGGGCACACTATTTCCGTATGATAATTTACTAACACAAAATCCTTGGTGGGCAACACACAGGTAATTGTTATTAAATAAGTATCGATTTTAGTATTTAAAATAAGAAATCAAATGAAAAAAATAATATCAATCAGACTTATACAATTCCTAACTGTTGTATTGCTGTTTGCAGCCTGTAAAAAAGAATACATTACAGGTGGCGTAATTGAAGACGTAAATAAATATAAAAACACTTCTACTTATGATGTGTTAAAAACAAATCCTTTATACGATACACTTGTTCAGTTAATTGATACTGCTGGTTTGAAAGACAAAGTAAATCAATTGGGTACTAGTTTTTTTGCACCATCAGATTATTCAATATTGCAATACCTAAATGCAAGAACACTAAAAGCACAAGCAATTAATGCAACTGCAAAATTTGCGCTGGATTCTATGTTTTATTATTTACGCAATAATACCAAAGGCACTAAAGATTCATTGTTAATGTATCTTATTAAAAAGCCATTAACCTACGATGTATTAACTGATAGGGGAGATATGTATCCAACCTCATTAGCAAGTGATACTGCAATTGTTTCTTATGAGTATACTAAGAATGGTTCTTTAGGGTATAATTCAGTTGTATCAGTTGTTCCACAGGTTGTTTATTTTACACATTTGTGGCGTCATTACGATTTAAGTGATGTTAATCCTGCAGGTATGGTTCCTTCAACAATTGGGGTACATACATTAGTAAAAACATCAGGTATTCTTACGCAAAATGGCGTATTAAATGCGCTTGATAATTCACATATCTTATTCTTTTACGGCACAAAAAAATAAAACCTTTCTACAATGAAACAATTTAAAAAAATCATAGCCGCTGCTGTTTTATTATTAATTATTTCTTCGGTAGTGTTGGTTTCATGTACCAAATACGGAGATGGATTTTTAAGTCCAACAGTTCAATATGCAGTGAATGAATTTACCATTACACGTGGTAGAGTTGCCACATCTTATTCTTTAATTACAGATGGATCAAGTGTGCCAATGCATGTAAAATGGGTGCACATTTATAATGATGCAGGAAATATAGTTGATACACTGTTTTCTAAAAAATATGTAGTACCTATTTGGACAGCAGCGTATAACCCCGTAACAGATGTAACTTATGCAACCATTATGGCTAAACGTTCCGTAGCCCAAATGACACCTATAACTGTTAATGAAAGCAATGGTACGATTGAAGCGAATAGTGCAACTATATTTTTGCCAGTTGGTGGATATACCATGGATTTAGAAGTATCTAATGCAGCAGGTACGCAAATCATGCCCAAAATCATGAAAGTGATTATTAATGATGGGATTGCTTTAGAAACTAGTCCAGAACAAGGTGCATTTAGCACCTCATTATTAATTGCAGGTTCCGCTTCTGGTGCTGGTGCATTGGGAGGTGCAAATGGAGGAACTTTATTTAATGGGGTTAATAATCCATATATATCTTACTCAGTTACTAGATATGCAGATACACCCAATATATTTGTTTTAAAAGTTGCAGATAAAAATGGTGTTTTGTATAATCCTAAATTGGGTGAAATTGCAAAAAGACCCAATACAGGTTTAAACCCTAATCCACCATTTTTGCAAAATCTACAAGATTATGCGCCGGATACATTTACTGCAACTGATACAGAAATATCTTTAAAGTTTCCATTGGTTCCTTTTCCAATTGCTTCATTAGGAAATGGATTTAATATGTATTATAGAATTCCAACTGCATTTACTGCTATTGATAGTACTACAGCATGGACAAGCAACACCGCAGGGAACTTTTACAAAGGAACTACTGATACCCATTATAAAGGTGTTTACACTGCAGGAAGGTTTGACTATTCATTAAGAATTCCAATGCGTATTCAAGTGCCAGGGGCTTATTTAATGTCTATTAAAATTTTAAACAACACCCACAAATAGTATTAACTCGTTTTTGTTTTATATTTCAAATGAATGCGTTAGCGATTTCAAATATCGTTAACGCATTTTCATTTAACTTAGTTCTTGAGAAAGTTTCACGCTCCATAAAAATTAAATGATGTGTAAAAAGTTGTTTTCATTTATTGCATTTTTTGTTTTTTTAATTGCCAATGCGCAGCAGTCTTCTACTATTAATGTAAGAACAAGTAAAGCCCAGATAGATGATTTTATGGATCAACGATTTGGTTTGTTTATACATTGGGGGCCAGTGAGTTTACGCGGAACAGAAATAGGTTGGTCACGTAGTCATCAGGTTAATCAAGTTGAGTATGATAGTTTATATAAAGAATTCAATCCTGTTTTATTCAATGCAGATAATTGGGTAAAAACTGCTAAAAATGCAGGTGTTAAATATTTAACCATCACAGCTAAACACCATGATGGTTTTTGTTTATGGCCTTCTGCTACTAATAATTATACAATTCAATATACTCCCTTTAAAAAAGATATTGTTGGTGCATTAGCAATGGCATGTAAAAAACAGGGTATTAAGTTTTGTGTGTATTTCACCGTTTTAGATTGGCATGATGAAAATTATCCAATACACAATAATGGAAAAGACACAAACGGAAATATGGTAGAATTTGTAAAAACAATGAAAAAACAAATTCAAGAAATTATTAGTAATTATCATCCTTATATGTTGTGGTTTGATGGCAATTGGGAAAAACCTTGGACACAAGAAATGGGCATTGATATGTATAATTATATAAAAAAATTAGATCCTAAAATTGTTATAAATAATAGACTCGGAAAAGGAACGCATAAAACATTGTCTGAGGCATCAGTAGGAGACTATGCAACACCTGAACAAGAGATTGGATCTTTTAACCTAAAAGATCCATGGGAATCATGTATCACCATTTGCAATCAATGGGCTTGGAAACCCAATGACCCGATGAAGTCTTTAAAAACATGCATACAAACCCTTGCTAGTACAGCCGGAGGTAATGGGAATTTACTTTTTAATATTGGGCCAATGTCTGATGGCAGAATTGAACAAAGACAAATTACCCGACTAAAAGAAATGGGTGATTGGTTAAAAATATACGGAGAGTCAATTTATGGAACTAGAGCAGGACCATTTAAACCTGATTCTGTTTTTGCATCTACCAGAAAACGAAATACTATTTATTTACAATTATTTAAAATGCAATCTGGAGATTTAAAAATTCCTTTTATTCCTGGATTGAAAATTTTGAAAGCAAATTTTATTAAAGGGGATGCGGTTCCTTTTGAACAAACCAATAATAATGTAGTGTTTGACTTGCCGAAAAAATTTCCTAATGCTACCTGTTCTGTTTTGGCAATTGAATTTAATGCAGATGTAACAACTCTGCCAATAATAGAAAAGTTGAAATAAGTTATATCAGTTTTTTTTTCAACAATTAATTTAAAAAATTAAATATATGCGAAATACTATTTCAGTTTTACTACTACTCTTGGCATTGTCAACAAACACAATCGCTCAACAAAAACATAGTTTTGAAATTGCAAATGGTAATTTTTTATACGATGGAAAACCTACGCAAATTCATAGTGGAGAAATGCACTATGCAAGGGTTCCAGCAGCGTATTGGAAACATCGTTTACAAATGATGAAAGCCATGGGGCTCAATACAGTGGCTACTTATGTATTTTGGAATCACCATGAATTAGCACCAGGTGCTTGGGATTTTTCAACAGACAATCATAATATTCGTGCATTCATTAAAACAGCAGCAGAAGTTGGCTTAATGGTTATATTACGCCCAGGACCTTATGCCTGTGCTGAATGGGAATTTGGTGGATATCCATGGTGGTTGCAAAAGAATAAAGAACTTGTTATCAGAAATAATAACAAGCCTTTTCTTGATTCTTGTAATACCTATATCAGTAAACTTGTTACGGAAATAAAAGACTTGCAAATCACCAATGGTGGACCTATTATAATGATTCAAGCAGAAAATGAATTTGGATCTTATGTAGCGCAACGAAAAGATATTCCTTTAGCAGAACACAAAAAGTATAGCTTAGCCATCAAAAATCAATTATTGGCAGCAGGTGTAACAGTGCCACTATTTACCTCTGATGGAAGTTGGCTGTTTCAAGGTGGAACTATTGAAGGAGCAACACCCACTGCAAATGGTGAAGATGATGTAGTGAAATTAAAAAAATTAGTTAACCAATTTAATGGTGGAAAAGGGCCTTATATGGTAGCTGAATTTTATCCAGGTTGGTTAGATCATTGGGCAGAACCATTCCAGAAAGTAAGCACTGCAGATGTAGTGAATCAATTAAAAAAATATTTGGATAGTGCGGTGTCATTTAATTTTTACATGGTACATGGCGGTACAAATTTTGGATTTACCTCTGGCGCCAATTACGATAAGAATCGTGATATACAACCCGATTTAACTAGTTATGATTATGATGCACCGATTAGTGAAGCAGGTTGGGTTACAGAAAAATATACAGCGATTCGAAATTTGTTAATTACAAATAATGCTTTGCCTAGTGTTCCTAGTCCTTTACCTGTTATTGCAATACCTGCTATCCAGTTAAATAAATCAGTTGATTTAGCTGCAATGAAAGAAAAAATAATTCCTGTTACAAGTGCTACACCATTAAGTTTCGAAGATTTAAATCAAGGAAATGGCTATGTGTTGTATAGTAAAAAATTTGTACAACCAATTAGCGGCTCATTAACTATTAAAGGCCTTAGAGATTATGCTACTGTTTATGTAAATGGCGAAAGGGTAGGTGTGTTAAACAGAAACACAAAAACCTATTCAATGCCAATTGATATTCCATTTAATGCAGTATTAGAAATTCTCGTTGAAAACATGGGACGTATTAATTATGGCTCAGAAATTATTAATAATCTTAAAGGCATTATTAGTCCTGTGTTGATTGATTCTACAGAAATTACAGGTGGTTGGAATATGTATCGTTTGCCTTTTAATGAAAAACCTAGTTTGGTAAATCTTTCAGCCAAAAACACAAAAGGTAGACCCACATTATTTCAAGGAAGTTTTCAGTTACAAAAAACAGGCGACACTTTTTTAGATATGTCTGCATGGGGTAAAGGAATTGTATTTGTAAACGGGCATAATCTTGGTCGTTATTGGAGCGTTGGTCCGCAACAGACTTTGTATTTACCAGGTGTGTGGTTAAAAAAAGGACTCAATGAAATTATTGTTTTTGAACAATTAAATGACCAAGCAACACATACTATAGAAGGACTAGTTAAACCAATCTTAGAAAAATTAAATAT
>Ga0194047_10000038_pt1 | contig 102312 bp, 91 predicted proteins | sample JunL225m_MetaG_2_FD_160070 | JGI IMG/M metagenome (GOLD analysis project Ga0194047, IMG submission 160070) | Anoxic zone freshwater microbial communities from boreal shield lake in IISD Experimental Lakes Area, Ontario, Canada - Jun2016-L221-5m | ecosystem: Environmental > Aquatic > Freshwater... | reverse complement strand
CGACCTCGGACCTAAGCCATAAGTAACAGATGGGTACTGCATATACCTTAGATCGGTGAAGAAATTATATTTATTGTTTTTAGACCAAATATTAGATTGAAAAGGAAGAAGAATTTGGTGATTTAAGGTATAGGTAATACTAGTATTAATACTTGAAATTTTATGATTCGTATCATGTATTTTACCAGTATAAAAACCCAAATTATAGTTTACAGCTGCAGCCCAATTGGTTTGTAAAGAATAGCCAATAGCAGGCAAAATAGTAGGGTGCAAAGTGCTATCTTGAGACCTTAGCTCAAAAAAACAAATAATTAAAACGAATAGAAGGGGGATTTTTTTCAAATTGAATTGTAAAGTTTTACTGATAGCTTAGTGTATTATTGGATTGAATTATAAGCTTATAGTTTAATATAAAAATAATAAATATTTTAATGCTAAATTTGCAAAAATTAGCCAAGCAGCCATAAATTATGCAAAAGTATCTATTACTATTATTAACGGTAAGTATAGTTCATACCAGCTACGCTCAAAAAACAGAAAGAAAAGGTGAATTTAATTTTGCTTGATAATATTCAACTTCTTCCCCTCTTAATATCATTCTATTTATCATTTCTATATATTCAATTCTTTCTTTTTTTTGTTTTTGAGATGAAAAATAGTTGCTTTCATTGTAATTTTTAGACTTATTATATAAGAATATCGCTAACTCTATATCTTCAGGGAAATAATCTAAAATCATATTAAATACATTAATTACACCAACTCCTAGGTATTTAATATCCTTTGAAACAAAATCATTTAGGGTTGTACCCATTATAGGAGTTAATTCAAGTTCTTTAAGTCTCTTATCTAGTTTTTCAGTTCCAATGAACATGTAGACATCTTCGATTTCGTAATTACTAAAAACACCATAGAATTCTGACATGGTTAAATATTTTCAACTAATTTAATTAATAATGTTCACTATTAGATACATTAGGAAATTTTGCTTATTCAAACCATGGTAGTGAAGTGCCAAAACCGCTGCCACTTGGTGATCTTGTGGTTGTAAATACAATTAATGATACTTTAAAATGGACAAAAGTTGATTCTGTGAAGGCATTTTATCATGCAGTGGGAACAGGTGATTTAAATGGTGATGGTTTAGTTGATGTTGTTGGAGTTCATTTATGGAGTCATTATTGGCCTGAAGGTGTGCATCCGTTTCTTCAAAATAAAAATGGAACATATAGTGAAGCAAGAAATTTAATATCAAAAAGTGTGTATGAAAATCGTTGTGGTTCAGGAGCTGTTTTAATTACAGATATCTTAGGTGATAAGACACCTGAAATTATAAGGGGTAGTTATGGTTATACAGGTGCGACTGGAGAAATAAAGTATGCTTTTCAAATATTGAGTTTTGACCCATCAACCAAACAATTTATAAACGCTTATGAGCCAAAGAATTTAGGAATGTTTAGTTATACAAGTTATGGAGGGCAAAATGCTACGTCTATGAAAACAGCTGATTTTGATCATAATGGGTTTAAAGATTTAGCTATTTGTTCGGAAGGCGTTCTTCCAACGGGAAAAAATGGGTCTATTATACAAATTTGGTTAAATAATGGGAAAGGAGAGTTTATTCCTGATCAATATATTATGAATAATGCTGATGATTCATTGAGTGTTAGAGAGTTTGAAGTTGCTGATATAGATAATGATGGCTGGCCTGACATTGTAATGCATGGCAATGGAGGTGTTACTTATCGAGGAAAGTTGCCTAATAGTAATTATGGCCACTTTTTTAAACTTAATAATTTAATTTGGAAAAATAACAAAGGGGTGTTTGACATTATACCTAATCAACTAAATGTTTATGATTCAACAAATATTGAATTAATTGGCAATAGTAATTTCTTGAAGGGTTTTATGGTTAATGGGAAATTGAAATATATTGGCTTCGAATCTGCTGATGCAATAAATCCAACAAAACTATACGAAATCACAGTTAACTTCTGTAACAACTTAATCAAACCCGCTTTTAGTTCTTCTAAATATTCCTTCTGCACTGGCGACTCCCTAAAACTTACAGTTTCAAATATTAACAAAGGTGATACCTTAAAATGGTATTACGGAAGCAAAAGTGATTTAACTAATTTGAGTAATAAAACATTCACAGATAGTACTAAGCTTTTTGTTACAAGAACAGATAGCTCAGGATGTGTAATTTCATCCGACACAGTTCAAATTAAAAAATATAGCATCCCTACTGCCCCCACACTAGTACGTGATGCCGATAATAACTTAGTATCAGGAGCTTCAGGCACTACTTGGTATAAAGATGGTGTTGCGATAACCGATACCACTCAAAAGTATAAACCTGCTGCAGCAGGCTCTTACACTGCAAAAACAACCACCAATGGCTGTACAAGTGCTTTAAGTGCAGCTTATTATTACTTGGTGACCGATATTATTAACTTAAGCAAAGACGAATACATTAAACTAGCACCTAATCCATTTGTCAATCAACTTAATTTTGATTTTGTAGTAAAGGGGTATCAGAAGCTAAACATTGAAGTATTTGATATCGCGACGGGTACAAAAGTGGCCAGTCAGCTAAATGTTACGGCAGGCAGCAGGATTGCTTTAGGTCAATTATCAGGAGGTACCTATATCATTAGGGTTACATCAAATGATCAAAAGATAGTGCAACAATTTAAAGTGGTGAAGATGTAAAATTAAACCAACTAATTTTAATCTTTATTGTTTAAATCATTAAACTTTGAAATCATAGTTGGATTTCCTTTAGTCAATTTTTTTATAGTTAAGTCGTCAGCTTTATCATTTGCTAATCTTAAATTATTTTCTGAAGATGTTAATGATTCTTTTGTTTTTTGAAGATTAACTATTGCCTTATCAATTTCAGCAATTGCTGATTGATACTGGCGTCTAGCCAAATCAAAATTCTTAGAGAAACCTTCTTTAAACTTATTAATATTATCTTCAAAATTTGTAATGTCGATATTCTCGCTTTTCATTAATGCTAGCTCTGCCTTATATTGCAATGAGTTCATAGCAGCATTTCGTAATAACGTGATAATCGGTATGAAAAATTGTGGTCTTACTATATACATTTTAGAATATTTATAGGAAACATCTACAATTCCAGTATTATAAAGCTCACTATCAGACTCAAGCATTGAAACCAAAACCGCATATTCACACTTCTTCTCATTTCTATCTTTATCTAATTCTTTCAAAAAATCATCATTTTTTTTCTTGGTTGCAGTTTCGTCCGCTTCATTCTTCATCTCAAACATGATTGAAATAATTTCAGTTCCATTTTCATCTTCCTCTCTATAAATGAAATCACCCTTACTTCCTGTGCTAGAATCATTGTCTTTACCAAACTTTGCTTTTGGGAAAGCAGTCGTGCGTAACTTATTAAATTCAATTTCGCAATGCTGCTCAAGGCTTTCACCAAGCATTTTTGTTGATAATTTTTGTTTTAAGTCTTTTCTAAAGTCTATCTCTTCATTCTTAATTTTGATAATATCATCTTTTGCTTTTAATTCGGCAGCATATTTTTCTCTCAATGTTTGTACAAGAACTTCCTTTTCCAATTCCTTATTTTTAAGGTCATTTTGTAAGTCATTACGCTTTTTTTCAACCTCACCAACTGCTTTATTAATTTCCAATTGTTTCTGTAATGCAGCATTCTCTAATCTAGATTTCATTTCAGCTAATTGCTTTTCCTTTTCGGCAAATGCTTGTTGAATTGTATTTTTTAAATTCGCTTCGGCCAATTTAACCGCATCTAATTTAGATTGCTCTGCAAGTTTTAGCCTGTTATGAATTTCCTCTTCAAATTTTTGATCTCGAACTTGCGATAAAATATCAGCATAACCAGCCTCATCAATTTTGAATGCTTTTTTACAATGTGGACATATAATTTCGTTCATCTTTTATAGTTTATTTATTAGCTTTTTTTACCCTGTTTTATACCCCCTATTGGAGTGTATTTTAAGACAAATCTAAGCGATTTAGTCGTTTTATCGATATCTATTGGCTAAGACTATGAAATTTAAGTTTAAGCCTTACTAAGTAATCAAATCCAAGGTTTTTAAAAAAACCAGCGGTAAATGTTTAAAAATTAAAAACTATCAATAATTTTAATAAAATATACAATCATGAAAACAACCAAAATTATTTATTGGATTTCAACAGGTATTATCTGCCTTTTCTCATTAGGCGCTACTCAGATGAATTCTCAAATGGCTATTGAAGGTGCCAATCATTTACTTATTCCTCGTTATTTAGGGATTGAAGCAAGTATTGGCCAATTAATAGGTTTGGTACTTTTAATCGTTCCAGCTATACCAGCTAGATTTAAAGAATGGGCTTATGTTGGCTATGGTATTATGTACCTAACTGCTTTAAACGCTCATTTAGCAGTGGGTGATGCATTTATACCTTATGGCTTAATGGCAATACTATTTTTTGGATTACTACTCACCTCCTATATTACATTTCATAAATTACAGGAAGCAAAAAAATAAAATTATTTACTTAACAAAAAAACAATGGGTATATCTAATCTTTTATTCCAAGACAGTTCGCTATGATTATCACCTGGGAAAAATTGGGTCATCCAATTCTTTTTTGAATAGCCTTTGCTTCTCATAACTATATCTACATTGTGTTGTAAGGGTGGATATAATGCATCCAATGTTTGATCACCATAATCAAAATAAATTTTATGATGCTTAGGATTAGGTAAATTATCCCTCATATAATTTAAAAAAGCATTAGGCACTGGATTATTGTCAACTGTAAATGAGCCAGGCCAGTGTGTACTTAAACATGCTGCACCTCCAAAAATGTTAGGGTATTCACAAATCGCATACATCGAAATTAAAGCGCCCATACTACTACCAGCAATAAAAGTATTCTCTTTGTCAGTATAAGTTGAATAATTTTTATCAATAAATGGCTTTAGTTCAGTCACTAAAAATTTTAAATAATTATCAGAAATAGGTTGAAAGGCTCCTTTAGATCTTGAAGCCCTTTGAAGTTGTGCATTGATTGAGTCTTTCTCGATGGTGGTTAAATTTTCAAAAGGCTTTTGCGGAAAATATTCAGAATGCCTTAAACTTTGTCCATTCCATATACCCACCACAATAACATCCTTAATTTTATGCTCATGTACTAACTTAGTAATCACATCATCTACCTCCCAACTCTGATGATTCCAGGTAATATCGGCATCGTAAAGGCCTTGTCCGTCTTGCATATACAAAACAGCATATTTCTTATTTTCATTATAATCTTCCGGCAACCATATATCTATATTTCTTGCATTTACATAATGAGAAGCAAAGTTTTCAACTCGTTTAATACTACCAGCAAAGGGCTTTGGCAATTGTGCATACGTAAGATGAACTAGAATTAAAAATAAAAATGTTAGGGATTTTTTCATAACTAAGGATTAAAATACCTATTAAAATTAAGATTTGTTTACCTATTATTTGTCAAATTTTAATATTAAAATTAGGATTACTTTACTATAAATTCGGTTTTGAAAGTTGGCGAAAGACTATAATTGAAAATATTATCTTACATTCAACTATAATAATATAATATGGAAGTACATCACCCGCATCATCCAACACATAAAAAGAAATGGTCCGAATACATTATTGAATTTATAATGTTGTTTACTGCCGTCACCCTAGGATTTTTTGCAGAGAATATTAGAGAGCATTTAGCTGAAAATACAAAGAAGAATGAACTAATGAAAATTGTATCATTAGATTTACAAAGAGACTTAAAACAATTGGAATTTCATCAACAAGACTATGCACTAAAATTTAAAACTTGTGATAGCGTGATAGATATGTTAAACTCAGATCCAAATAAAATAAATACACATACCTATTATTCACTTTTAGGAATCCATTTAGGCTATTGGAATTTTAATACCAATGACAAAAGCAGATCCGATGCTGATTCAAAAGGTTATTTTAGAAATTCAGAAAATACTGAATTGGCCTATTGTATTTCAAAATATAACTTCTTTTTACTCGATTTTAAAACAATCGAGGATGAAGCTACACGATATAGATTTAAATTGCAAGATGAAATGCAATACATGACCGAAGAAAAATATTTTAATAAATTAACCGTTCTTGATATAGGAAAAATTCCACAAACAATTGGGATAAAGGCGCCTGATAAAGCGGCTACAAACAGAGTGAAAAATATCACATTAAATTTTAAACATTTATATTTTGGTAGCATAAATGATATAGACTCACTTCATTTATACGCAAATAAAGCTATTGATTTAATTAATAAAAAATATAACTAGGCAGGAATTAAAAGCTGTGTATTATTTAAAATATTCCATAATTTCATCGGCTATTAAACGATGGCCCTTTTCATTGGGATGATTCACTTGCGACATATAATTGACTAAATCAAACCCTTCCTTTGTTTTATTTTTAAAGAGTGTATAGGTATCAATTAACCCCACTTTATAATATTTTGATAATTGTCTTATTTGATCAGCATGCTGGTCAAGAATGGAGTGATCATCTTTAATATCAACAGTTTGGTCAGGGCTCGGGGTTAATAAAATCACTTTAATATTTTTATCCAATGCAGCACGTATCATTTTTTCCCATGCTATCTTTGCACGAACTAATCCAATCCCTCTGTCGTTTAAAGCATAATCAATAAATACTACATCAGGTTTATGTATCAGCACTTCTGTCTCGAATCTTTTTTCGCCACTTTCTGAATTTTCGCCACCAATTGAAGTATTGATGATATTCACTACCGTGAATGGATATGCAGCCTTTATTTGTTCCAAAACAAGATAGGGATAGGAAGCGAGTGTGTTTACAACTGGGGTCTTAAAATAACCTGCGGGCACGGAGTGTCCGTGGAAAACCAAATTAATGGTTCTGTTTTTTGGCCATTCAATCTTCATTTCAGCTTTAATTTTTTCCAAATAAAATACCTTGGATGCAACTTCTTGGCTATTGAGGTGTGTGCTTGATATTAAAGATACTATGAGTAAGGTTTTTATGTTCATACTTTACAGGTGTTGTATATCTTAAAATTAAGCTTTCTGTGTGACAATTAATTCTCTTCTGAACCATCTTCCTTTTTCTCTTTTGAAAATTCTAGCTTGCCAAAACGCCAGTTAAAACTTAAACCAAATGACCTAGAGGGTACATATCTAATTGAATTAGAATAAAAATTTGGACCACTAATTAATGTTTGTTGTTTAACAAATTCTGCAAATGGATTATTAGCCACTAATCCTAAACTACCTTTGTTTTTCCAAAATCGTTTTCTGACTGCTAAGCTATATGATGCATTGGCTGGATACTTACCTTGTACCTCATTTCGAGCAGAATTAAAATTCCCAAAGAATTCACTTACTAATGTTTTTGAAAATTCATAGGTAACATTAATATTCGCTTTATAATTTTGACTTGTTGCATTATAGTTTTGGTCAATGCTATTAATAATTTTTCGATAGTAATAAGACACATTAGTACGAACACTTAAAGTCCTCGAAAATTTAATATCTCCAAATATATTTAAACCCGTGTTTTTTTCTAACCCAATATTTTCACTTTTACTTAAGTTAACATTATAATATAAACTATCGCCAACTTGTATGCTAGGATAATATGTTACATAGGGCTGTATGTCTTGATCTGAATTGCGTTGAAATAAAGAAATCATTACGGAACCCTTCTCGCCAATTTGTTGATTATACGAAAGTTCGATTCGCTCTCCTAGCTCAGGCAGTAAATATGGATTGCCTTGATTCATATTTTTTGGATCAGTGCTATTGATATAAGGGTTTAACTCCTCATAACCAGGTCTATTAATTCTTCTTGAATAACTTAACTTAATACTATTATCCAAACCTAAGTTGCGTTTGAAGAAAAGAGAAGGAACAAAATTATTATAATTAGGATTGATCTGTTTGTTGGAAGAAGAATAAAAAGCATCCACATTTGTTTGCTCCCATCGTCCCCCTATTTTAACATCAACCCAATTTTTTATAGGAAATTCGATTTCAGAATAAAGGGCGATTACTTTATTCTGAAACATGAATGTATTTGATAAACTATTATTCAATTTTAATGGCTGTGTTGCAGATTGTGTCAATACATCTGTAGCACTATTGATATTAGTATTGATTAATTTACCGCCGGCATAAAATTTTAATTTATCTGAAATAGGTTCCGAATAATCTAATTTCAATTCAGCATCTTTTAAATTTGATGCTAAACTATTCTTACTACCATACACTAAATTACTAGCAGGCATTAGGTATTGTAATGCACTAGAATGTATACTGTTATTAGAATTACCTTCGTTATAGGCAATATTTAGCTCCCTGTCTGGTTTATCAAAATTGCGCTTATAACTTAAATTATAGTTATTCCCTTTCCCTAGATATGCATTTGCTGTTATATTATTTAGTAATGAATTCTGAATAATTCCAGCACCATCTATCTGACTCGAAAGTGTTTGATGATTATATCCTGTAGCGTCAAATCCATAATCATTGTTACTCAATGCCGCAGTGAAATTATTTTTTTTCAAATAGGTCCAATCAAAATTAATTCCCGAATGTGTGCCATGGCGTTTAACATCACTACTTCCTTCTTGTTGTATAAAGTTAGTAGAATGATTCATAGCATCAATAGTAGTTCTAGTCATGGTCCTAGGCGTAGCAGCTAATAAATTTTCATTAGACGCTATAAACATATTTACACCAAAATTATCATTTCGTGCAGCTAAATTCAAAGATCCATTTTCAATCAATGTCCCGATGCTTGTGTTAATATTTCCATTGTAACCCTTAGTTTTATTTTGTTTTAGTATGATATTGATGATGCCTCCTAAGCCATCTGCGTCATATTTTGCACCTGGATTCGTAATCACTTCAATACTTTTAATTTCATTAGCAGGTATGGACTGTAATACATCTGTAATGTTAGAACCAAATGCGACACTTGGTTTACCATTTATTAAAAATCGAATACTTGAAGTTCCTGCCAATTGTACATTACCATCAATGTCTACCGACACCATTGGAATTTTCTTTAATAAATCAGTAGCCACTCCAATTTGTGAACTAACGTCTTTTTCAGCATTGAAAACCATTTTGTCAATTTTATTTTCAATGGTTTTGGCTGAATTTTTTACAGTAACGGTTTGTAGCGATTTATTTGACTTTTCTAATGAAATGGTATTTAAATTTATTCTAAGATGCTTGTTGTCAATGTTTACATCATTAATCACATTGGTTTTAGCTCCTATATATTCTGCATGAATTGTATACAAACCTAATACCAATTCATTTACGATAAATTGACCTTGCGCATTTGTCGTAGCTCCATTGATTGCTATTGTTGTACCCTTTTTATAAATAATGATGGTAGCATATTCAATTGGTGATTGTGTTTCGGCATCCACCACTTTCCCTAAAATTTGACCATTCCCTACTACAATTTCAGATTTTTGGGCATGTAATAATATACATAAATTTAATAATGTAATTGTGATGAAATATTTAAGCATATTCTATTAAAAAATTGAGTAGGTAAATGTATGCAAAGTGCCTTAAAATAGGTCCACCGCTTATGTAAAATAGTCAAACATAATTTATTATATTTTAATTAATAATAATTTGAACCATTCGCATCTAATATTTGTTATTTTAGGGTATTCATTAAATAATATAATATGAAAAATAAAATTGCAATTGTAACGGGGGGTAGTCGTGGCTTAGGAAAAGACATGGCTATTAGTTTAGCAAAAAAGAATATCGATGTTATTGTGACCTATAACAATAATAAAGAAATGGCCATTGAAACTGTCGAAGAAATTAAATCATTAGGCGCTCATGGTGCAATAGCTCAATTAAATATGAGCGAATTTAACTCCTTAAATGGTTTCGTCAAAGAAATTCAAACTATATTAAATAGCGAATTTAAAGCGACTCAGTTTGATTTTTTAATTAACAATGCGGGTATGGGTAAAACCGTTCCTTTTATTGATGTTACTGAAGCTATTTTTGATGATTTCCTAAATGTCCATTTTAAAAGTGTTTACTTTTTAACTCAAAAATTACTTCCCTACATGAATGATGGTGGAAGTATCTTAAACATTTCATCTGGTACCACTCGATTTAGTAATCCAGGCTATAGTGTTTATGCTAGTATGAAAGGGGCCATGGAAATATTAACTAAATATTTAGCAAAGGAATTAGGCAGTAGGGGTATTAAATCAAATATTGTAGCACCAGGCCCTATTGAAACTGATTTTAATAACGCCGCTATTAGAAATAACCCCCAATTTAAAACCATGTTAGGTAATATGTCTCCATTAGGAAGAGTAGGCGCCTCGGATGATTTAGGAGGGGTCATTGCTTTTTTATGCTCAGATGATGCAAAATGGATTAATGGCCAAAGAATTGAAGTGAGCGGTGGTATCAACTGCTAAATAGTCATTCCTATTGCACTATTATTGGTAAAAAAAATAAAAATTATCCTTAGAAATTACTTTTATTATTAAAGTAAATTTGTATTTTAGCCATTCAAAAATAAAAAATTATGAAAAAGATGATTTGCGCAATTTTAATGAGCACATTATTATTTGCTTGTACCAACCAAAGTGCTCAAAAAGAAAAAATTGAAAATGACAATGTTAAATTTTACGGCAACGTTTGGGAAGTGGCAATCAATGAAGGCAGAATCAATATTTTAGATACTGCTTATGCAAGTGACGTGGTTTTACATACAGTACCGGAAATTAAAGGGAAAGACAGTGCTAAAGCTTATTACGCTAATTATGTAACTGGATTTTCGAACAGACAATTTATAGTGAAAGAAATGTTTGCTAAAGGAGATAAATTAGTAAAATATTGGGAATTTAAAGGTACACACAGTGGCCCTTTCTTTGGCATACCTGCAACTGGTAAAACAATTGATGTAATTGGTTGTACCATTGCTACTATTGTAAATGGTAAAATTACCGAAGAGCAAGACTTCTTTGATAATTATGAATTCTTAAAACAAATTGGAATTATTAAATAGCATTCTCCCAGTTTTATACCAAAAGGCCATCTTTTATTAAGATGGCCTTTTTTTTGTATATTTAACTATATAGGATATGCTAAAAAATAAAACTTATGCTATGAAAAATATACTTACCCTACTTTTGAGTGGTGTGACGCTATGTAGTTTTAGCCAAAAAATTCAAGTATTACCAAGTGCCAAACAAGTTGAATGGATCAATAATGAAATTGGTGTTATCATCCATTTAGACATTAATATTTTTGAGCCTACTACTTTTAACTACGAAAAAAAAGAAACGCTCCCTGCTTTAACCGCATTTAATCCTTCTAAACTAAATACGGACCAATGGGTTTTAGCCGCCAAATCCGCAGGAGCAAAATACGCAGTCCTCACAGCAAAACATGGAACGGGTTTTTGTTTGTGGAATACCAAAGTGCACAATTATCATACAGGAAACACACCTATTCATAAGGATGTGCTTGCGGCATTTATAAAGTCTTGTAAAAAATATGGTATTAAACCTGGTGTATATTATAATACCAATATGAATACTTATTATGGTGCAGGATATAAACCCATGTCAGATGCAGATAGAGCAAAATACAATCAAGCAGTATATCAACAATTGGAAGAACTTTGGTCACAATATGGTTCCTTATACGAAATTTGGTTTGATGGTGGAATTATGTCAGATAAAAAAACAGGTATTGCAGATAAAGTAAAAGTTTTATTAAAAAAATACCAACCCGATGCCTGTTTGTTTCAAGGTCCTCCAGGAATGAATAATATTTTAAGATGGGTTGAAAATGAAGACGGGCGAACACCCTATCCATTTTGGAGTCGTATCAATTCCGTGATTAATAATAAAGGGCAAGAAGAAATTGTCAATAGCAAAGGGGATCCTAATGGTAGATATTGGGTGAGTGCTGAAGCGGATTTCCCTAATAGAAATAAAAATGCGTGGAATGGCGGCTGGCTTTGGAGAGCCAATGAAGAACAGCATTTATTTACTGCAAATGATTTAATGAGCAGGTATTATACTTCTGTGGGAAACAATACCAATATGCTTATTGGAATGGGAATTGATACTTCAGGACTTTTCCCTGCAGCGGATGCTAAAATTTTTAAAAGCTTTGGTGAAAAATTAATAAAAAGAAACAAAGCAGTACTAGATTCCATAAACGGCTTAGGAAATCAACATACCATTTCATTTAAGAAACCCACTAAAATAAATGAAATTGAAATAAGTGAGGATATTGCTAAAGGTGAAAACATTCAATCCTATCGTGTCGAAGGGTTACAAAAAGGAAAATGGAAACAAATTGCCGAAGGTATTTCAGTTGGTCATAAGCGTATTCAGCAATTTAATGAATTAGAAGTTGAGGCTTGCAGACTCATCATTATGCAATCAAGCAAAACGCCCATTATTAAAAATTTCAAAGCCTACTACTTTCAGCCATATCAAAAAAATGAGGATTACATTTTTATTCAAAAAGAAGAAAGAAGAAATGATACTACAAAATGGAAGCTTGTTTGGGAAGATAATTTTAACAAAGGAAGTTTAGATACTAATTATTGGGACCGTATTGGACTTTTTACAACACCTAAATGGAAGATGCCCGTTGAAAAATGGAAAGAAAATATGGGCTGTTTTAGATACATTAGCGCTACCAACGACAGCGTGGTTAAGTTTGATAAAGAAAATATTTACCTAAGAGGCATCATTAATAACGACACTATTAATGGTGATCCACGCCCAATGTTAACTGGAGGTATTTATAGTTTTAACAAATTTGCATTTCAATATGGAAGAATTGAAATTAGAGTAAAATTAGATTCTGCCTATGGTGCTTGGCCTGCCTTATGGATGCTTTCTGAAAAAGATATTTACCCCAATCAACACAATGGCGAAATGGATATCATGGAAAAATTAAACCATGACCAATTTGCATACCAAACAACACACAATCATTATACCATCACATTAAAGCAAGACATCCCTAAAAAATTCAATACTGGAAAAATTGATCCTAATGGTTACAATGTATTTAGTGTGAGCTGGTACCCAGATAAATTAGTTTATGCTATTAATGGAGTGGAAACCATTACCTATCCCAAAGTGCCTGGCGCGGGAACTTATCAATGGCCCTTTGATCAACCCTTTTATTTAATCATTGACCAACAATTAGAAGGAAGCTGGCCAGGTAAAGTAACCCAACCCAAAGAACTTCCCATTAATATGGTAGTGGATTGGGTTAGATTATATCAATAATTTAAGGACACTCCAAATAATTTCCGAGCAATCGCATCTAAATCCTGCTGACTCCCCTTAAGATGAATGGTTCTTTGTATATGTGATTGGGAAGCACCTGGAGCCAAACTTAATGCAGGTGATGAGCTTTCTAATTCATAAAATTTACCCATTTGTTTCCCATTGATAGGACCATCTGTATAAGCATTCAAAGCGTCTCCTTTAAAAGGATCTATTTGATTTTTCCATAATGAGTTTACATAATTCGTTTCTCCTTTTGGCATAGTGAATTGAATGATCGTTAATACTTTATTTATTGCATCAAAACTTGCAGCCATTGCCATTGCCCTTTTTGGTGAAAGTCCAATTTTACTTCTTTGTTTGGCATCTGCTTTAAATAATAAATAACCATCTCTCACTTTTAATCGAGTCGTATCTAATTTACCAAAATAATCATCCGTCACTATTTTTCCTAACACACTAGTGTCCCCTTTGTTAAAAGGAATTAAAACGGTGGTTTGATCATTTGCTTGAAGCATACTTAATATCCAAATAGATAGTTGCCCAGAATCCTTTGTCCAAGCAAGTTTCCCTTGATTGGTTACGGTATTCTCCGATTCAAAACCAATGGCCTTTACAGACGCCCCCATGTTTCCACCAATATATTGAGCAACAGTGTCCCTATTTAAAAGTTTAATTTTTCTATTTACTTTTAAATCAAGTGATGTGCCTGTATAATTAATTAGATGTATGTTTTTGTTAAACTGAACTTCGGTGTTTGTCTTGTTCACTAATTCAAAACCTTCGGTATCTAAACTAGGCGGCACAAACCAATTATCAAATACAAATTCAGATTTAGGTTTAAAAAATATGGAGAACTGTCCTCCTTCAGGGCCTAGCCAAAATCTTTCCTCCCCACCAAATGCATTAAAATGAGCTGTGCTTTTTTGGGAAGCAATTAAGTCATGATTAATCCATCCAAAGCTAAATCCTTGATCCCCTTGCGCGGTACTTGTCATGACACGACCTTGGTATTGAGGTAATACTAAAATTTGAGCATCCCCTTCACTTAATACAACCATATCTGGATGGTATTTTTTTAAAAAAGCTTTATCATAGCCAAAACTTCCTTTTTCAAAAGGGGCAGTTGTACAAGCTGCAAAGGCAAGAATAAGGATAATTGAGATTATTTTTTTCATAAAATTAAATTGATGATGGATTATATATTTTTAACAACAACCTGGCGCCCCACTGCATTCTTTTATTTGAATTTCAGTGCGCCCAAATTTTATTTCAGCTTCTGTTGCTTCTCTAATTGATTTGATACATATATGATAATGTAAATTTTCTCCTGCCAATGGGTGATTGGCATCTATTAACATACTGTCTTTATTTTTTTGTAATAAAAGGGCTTCCTGTCCTCCTGGAATTTGAATAGTACTGCCTTCTTCCAACTCATCCACATTATCAAATAGCTCATTTTTTAATGAATAGATTAATTTTTCACTTTTTAGTCCGTAGGCATTTGAAGCTGTTAACAATAATTCTACTTGTTCATTTACATGATGTCCTTCAAGCGCTTTTTCTACTCCTGGGAAAATAGCCATCGACCCATGTACATATTCCTCTGCATCAAAATCTAAATTCGAAAAAATGATGCCTTGGCTTTCAATTGAAATGGTATAATGAATACCCACAACTTTGTTTTTACCAACTTGCATATTAGCTCAACTTGATTTGTAAATATTGCCCTTCCTTTATTTCAATCTTATTATTAAACAGTATCGTGTATGCTTTACCTATTTTTTTAACACTTGCTTGAATCTCATTGCCATTTAATACAGCAGATACATGGTTTGTTACCATATCGGCATCAAATGAAAATGTATTTAAAAATAAGCTGCCATATTTAACTTGTAAAGAAGCAGTAAATAAATTGTTATTTGTATTTTGTTCATAAGAACCCCAAGCAGTAGCGGCGGTAAAAGGAACTTTACATTTTTGAGGATTCAATTGTGGCGCAAAACGAATATGTCCATTAGGACCATTGTATTCAAAACCACAGGCCGAAATAAAGGTACCATAACTCGCCATCGCCCTCGCATAGTGATCACTACATTCAATCTCATTAAAAGGATTGCGTTTCCCTGCATGGTATCGGTCATGTATCATGCGCGTTAAAATTAGTGACTCATCTATCATTCCTTCTGACATCATATGTGCTGCCACCTGATGTTCAAATCCACTCATACACTCATGAAAATAACCAAGCTGCCAAGTTTCATTGTTACCATATGGCTTTGCTTCATTTTTAGGATTGGTATTCATGACCAGTCCTCCTTCCCCTGCTAAAGCATAAGGTCTCCATCCTCTTCTTTCTTTAATATACGGCCCCACATCTGGTGTAAAATTATATTTCCATAAAGCTTTTAATGCAGAAATGGTTTTTTCCTTATTTAATATTCGGCCCAATCCTACTTGATGTGCCCAACTTTGTCCATACACTTGATCAATGTGACAAGTATTATAAGAACCTAATTTTTCTCTTCCTTTTATTTCATCTGCTTTATGTATAAAGTATTCACCATTAAAAAGTTTCTCTTCCATATTCTTTGTTCCAATGGCAACATAGTTCGCACAAATAGTTGCAAAATTTGAATCACCCATTTCAATAGCCATTTGCTCCCCAGCCTTCACAGCAGCAATACATAAACCAACTAACCAAGCTATCTCGCCATCCCATACCGCATCTAATGTATTTTCAATAGGCGTATCCTCCATCCCATCTTTATTTCTATCTTGATTAATCACCCATGTGGTGGCCAACTTTATATTTTTCCAATTTTTTTGCAAGAATTTTTTATCGGGTGACATCTGATGTTCTCGATATATTCGAAGAATGGTTCCAGCTTGTCCATCTATAGCTGCTGTTTTCACCACTTCGCCTCTATACCAAATCATGCCATCTGCAGTTAAGGATAAACCCAAATCAATGCGCTCTCTTGTATCTCGCTCGACCGCCGGGAAAATACGTCCCATGGCCTGAGCATACTGCCATACATGCATACAGGTTCCCTCGCAACATCCTACTCCTTCCCAAGCATAAAAACGTCCGCTTTCAAATCTATGTGCAGTGGTTGTAGATAAAGTAGATATGTTTAAAAAGGTTCGTTCCAAAAACCACCAAGGCAATGTTGAATCATACCATGTTGTTTTCCATAAATTAGTTTGAGTAGCTAATTGCGTAAAATGAGTATGAATATACCTAGCCACTTCGGTTGCGTTTTTAAATTTTTGATTATAAAAACGGCCCTTGTCTTTTATCACAGGATTTAATAACAGATTACTAAAATGCCATGATATACTATAATGAGCATTAATCGTTTGACCTCCTCTTATAATATGTTTTGAACAAACAGAATTCATCAAAGGGCCAGCGCTCACTATTTTTTCTGTCGTATTTTGATTCTGTGCTGTAAACGAATCTGCTGTAACGGGTAAAGCAAATGAGGTATTGCCCCATGACTTTGCATTCATTGAACCGATGGCCATAGTGCCATAATCTGGTTGCTTGGCCTGATCTACGGCACCATTGTCTTTGATACTACTTGTTAAAAGTGTTGCCCCATTCATAAGTTCAAAATGATTCACTCTAGTATCTGTAATTTTTATAGCATGAGGTGATACTTTATTTTCCAACCAACCTAAAATAGATACTGTAATGTCTTTTTTAGTATTATTTTTTATAGAAAAAGAATAGATGGTACAGGGTAGTCCAGAATTATTTTCATCTAATGGTATAAAGGGAGAATACACATCTGCAATAATATCTAAGCCTAAATTTTTATCTATATAATGAATTTTTGCCATGGGGTAAGTAGCTTCAAAAATGATATCATCCCAATCAGCTGCCTCCATTTTTTTGATAATCGTATTTTTGCCAGAAACTATTTTGAAAGCAAATCCTTGTTCTAATGGTCTTATATTTTTTGCTGGTTGAACATAAGCTGACCCATCCTGTGGCCTTACTTTTTTTCCTACATGTAAATCCAATCCCCAATCAATTGTCTTAGGATCTATTCCAGTTTGATTTGCATTAAAAATGTCCCATAACCAAAGTCGACCATCCCCTCCTAAATAAACAGTACCTGTGAAAATACCACCCACTGGCATTCCGATAAATTCTAATTCGTTTTTAGTTTTTTTATAGGAAGTAGCGAAACCTCGATGATATAAGGATTTGATCCATTGTGGATCTAATTTTTTATCAATTGGAATATTGTGTAATAATGGACTTTGAATAAAAGGCCCTGCAATGGCTTTTGCTGGTGAATGATAAATACCTGCAGCTAATAATCCTGAACTTTGAATAAATTTTCTTCTTTCCATATCTCAAATTTTAAAAATCTATTTTTTTATAAAAATTACTTACTCCCTTTTAAGGTATTTTGAATGGTTTCAACTAATCCGTTTTTTGAATAGTCATGACCTAACTGCCAAAACATGATACCACCTAATTTATGTTTTAAAAGATATTTAGTTTTTGCTTCTATGCTGCGCTTATCGTCAAAAGTGGCATAATACTTTGTGGTTGGATTAAAGGCATATGGAGCTTGCGCTTCCTCATCCCAATAAAATGTATAGCCAGATTTTTCTGAAATGCGATTAGGGAATTCATTGTAGCCAATAAATTGTTTAAATTTTCCACTTTGATATAAACCATTATTTTCTTCAGATGCCACTTCCCATGTTCTTGCATAAAAGGCAGCTCCAATAATCATTTTTTTAGCGGGCACTCCTAATTCTAATAAAACATTGACACAATGATCGGTAGATTCTTTTTGTTTTGCTGTACTAAACAATGCGCTATGGTGTCCTGTTACAATCGAATTACCTCCAACTAAATCATAGGTCATCAAATTAACATAATTAACATAAGGCATTACCTCCTTCCAATCAATGGCTTGTTTAGCAAATTTTTCAAACCCTCCTGCCGCAAAAGTAATAGTCGCTTTTTTGCCTAATTGATTTCTTAATTCTTTGACTAATTCCGTAAAATTAGGCTTATCCTCAGGAGTAAAACGGTGATCTGGATATCCAGCAATAGCAGGATATTCCCAATCTAAATCAATGCCATCGGATCCAAAATAGTCTGATAAAGATTTTATTGAAGCCGCGAAATTACTACGGCCTTCCTTGGTACTAAACACTTCAGAACAAGGAGCACAACCGCCCCATCCACCCAATGAGAGCAACACTTTCAAATGTTTATTTTGCGATTTCATCGAAACCATCTTTTGAATGATTGCGGTATCCTTAGCACTTTTTAATTTTAGTTTATCCCCTTCTAAATGACCAAAACAATATATAATATGTGTGAAATTTGTAGCATCGAAAGAATCTAGCTTTTGTATATTTCCTGAATAATATGCAAGCACTGCCTTCTTTTGAGCAAATAATGGACTCATTAAAAATAAAAATGCAAACCCTAATACAATCGAAAATAAAATTGTCCTTTTCATACTATTCCCATTTTAATTGGTAAACTTTTTATTGCGCAACATGATCACGCTTATAGTGATTCATTAATTCATCTCCGCCAAAATCATTTTTCAAATCCCTTATTACAGAATGAATATGATTGGCATTGTTTTGAGTATTGTCGTATTCTATAATAAAACCAGGCCCTTGCACTCGATAGTAATTAGGTTGCCCTATATTATTTTCAGTACTTCCTGCCCATGCAAATAAAATAGCATCTAATCCAGCTACTTGTATTTCCTTTAACATGCTTTCGGCAAATAAATGAGTATACCTATAAACATAAACCTTAATTAATTTCAACAACAACGCTTGTTGCACTTGATTTAATTCGGAATATTTTATTCCTATTTTTGGATTGATATCCGCACTTCGTTTGTCAAAAGATAAAATATCTTTATAGGCTATTGTATCTATGATGGCTTTTTGTAGTTGTAATTGCGTTAATGTTTGTAGTAACTGAAAACCTTCCTCTTTTTCATCTTTTAAAATTTCCTTCCCCTTACTGGGGCCAGTTAATACAATTGCCGGATTGGTTCCTAAAAATCCGGGCGTACCTGATACCATTAATTTTTTATCAAAAGAGAAGGTATAAGAAATATGATGGCCTTCAAAGCGCCAACCCCAAATGGTTTTATTAGATGGAATTCCAAAAACAGAAAAATGATAATTGCCTGGATCGCGGAATTTATCCTCGGGTTTTCTGTTCTCAATTTCCTTTAAAATGGATTCCATGGCAACTATATCAATTGCATTTTTATATCCCTTTTCGCTTAAACAGGACTTCAGTAATACAAGACCAGCTTTAGTTTGCTCGGGATTCAATTCGTTAAATGTAATTCCTTTCCTTTCGATAGGCACAAAATGAAAATTATACCGCTCATTATCGTCAAATGGGAATAAGGTTTCTAATTTTTGTTCGCTACTTAATAAAGAAATAAAATGATTAGCCTTTGCAACCGTCTCTTGTGCTTTAATAGTGATAATAAATACAACGAGGTTGCAAATAAGTAATAATGTTTTTTTCATTAATGCTAGCCTTTAGAAGCGGTATTTAATTTTGTGTACTTTCTATAGTTAATGAATAACACTACTAAAATGATCACTAACCCAAAAAATTCTCTTGATTCCTCAATCCATGGTTGTTCGGCTTTCATAGTAGCTGCAATATTTGTTGCATCATGGTATTTTATCCAATCAACTATACCATTTTTATCTAATAATTTATACAAAGCATAAATAGTAAAAAATATAAAACCGCCTATATATGCTTTCTTATGAAATTGATTACGAGCAGCTAAATAACAAAGAAATGCTGGATATAAATAAATAGGTATCCATAAATAAGGATCAGGGTCATTATATTGTACTGCAGCAAAAAGAATAAAGATGAGAACAAATAAATAATTGAATAATTTCATAAAATTAAAATATAATGGCCAGTTGTAAAAAAGGGAATTTGGTTTAATGAATTTAGAACAATTTGTGCTAATATACCTTAGCGAGGGGCCTAAAAATGATGAAAATTAACTACTCAAATGCTATCTTATAAGAGCAGCACATGCTAATAATTTGATATTTATCCCTTAAATTACAATTAGTATGAAAAAAATATACTTATTGGGTACTTTATTGAGTGTTTTAGGATTGATTTTGCCATGTGATGCTCAAAAGAACATTATAGGCAATACTCAAAAAATTGGGAAATTAGAGGTTGCCCAAAGGGACTTGCCCTCTCAACTAAAATGGGATGAAGCCTTTAAAGCCTGTGCCAAACTAGGCCCCGGTTGGCGTTTACCCAACAAGGAGGAGCTAAATTTATTATACTTAAATAAAGCAAAAATAGGTGGCTTGTCGGGACAATATTATTGGACGGTTTCCGAAAGCAGTGATGGTCGAGCTTGGTTACAATTTTTTAATGATGGCACACAAGATGATTACTATAAGATAAGCAAATGCTGGGTGAGAGCCGTGCATGATCTATAATTATCTCATTAAAATAAAGGACCCTGTTTTATTTACTGGAATATCCTGCCCAGTTTTATAATCCTTGTAATGATACTCTAACAAATAGCTATAGCCATCCATTTCTTGCATGACCCCTTTTTGATTTCTTCCATCCCATCCATTATTGATATCATTTGTTTGAAATAAGATTTGACCCCATCTATTAAATACTTTAAAACTAAAAGCCCCTGTAACTCCAGCGCTATATTCAACTTTTAGTTTATCATTTAGTCCATCATTATTAGGAGTAAAAGCATTGGGCAGACTTACATACACTTCATTAGTTACTATTATTTCATATTCATCTGTCACAGTACAAGATGTAACTGTGTCGGTTCGTGTAAGTGTATAGTCCACCGATTTTTCTCCTTTAAAAATTGGATTAGGTATATTATTATTTGATAAATAAGTCCCCGGACTCCATTTATACATAACATAGCCAGGATCAATTTTAGTAACTAAGGCAACTTCCTGATTAGCTAAAAAATATAATTTATAGGCAGTGGGAGTTGCAGCAGCCAACACTTTTACCGTTTTGCCAATTGCTTGATAATAATATTTTGGACAGTAATCATTGGTCACATTTAATTTTATTGTGTAATCTCCTCTTGATAAAAATTTATGGGATCCAGGATTTGCTTTTAAATAATTAGCGCCGTCCCCAAAAGTCCAATTATAATGAACACTATATTGATCAATTGCATCGGTATGAATCACTAATGGTATACCTATACAAATGGAAGGATTCGTTGTAAAAGAATACTTAGTAATATTAAATGAGGCAATTTTTAATGCTGGCGTTAGCAATGAATTACATTGTCCATTGTTCATCGTAATTTGATATGAACCAGGAGTGTTATGACGATAACTACCCATACTAGTCGTTTTCACTAAAGTATCATTGCGAAACCAATTATAAAAAATAGCATTGGGCCCATTCCCTGTTAAGCTTACTGAGTCCCCATTACAAATTACAGTATCACTAACTGAAATAGTTGCAACAGGTAAGTCTACTACTTGAATTTTAAAATTATTTTGAAATGGATACACACATTTTTTACTATCTGTTACCTGAATTGATAATTGTGCCTCACCCGGTAAAAGACCTATTATTTTATTATCTATGATGGATGCATTTGGATTTTCAGAAGTATATAAATAACTAAAGACAGGTAATCCCCCATTCGTTGTTGGAATTAAATTCATACTATCTTTTAAACATAAATAATTTATTTGTGTTTGAATGATGGGTATTTCAGGAGGTGGCACAATTTTGATATCCGTTTTAGCTTTATTAAAACAAGTCACTCCCGAAAAAGCAGTAAGTGTAATTGGATAATTTAAATTTAAATGACTAGGTGCTGAAATATTTGCGTAATAATGCTCGTAGGTTTTATGAATAGTAGGATCGTTGGTTGGATCATTAACCACCGAATCGGGTGCGCCATCTCCCCAATTCAATACTAATTTTCCAATATCCCCAAAATCAACCCAGGACGTATCTATAATTTTAACCGATTGATTACTACAAAGTGCAGTATCATTGATTATTTTGAATTGCGCTTTTGGCACAGCTCCATTCACTCTAAAATGAGAAGTATCGGCAGATTCACAACCTGTTATTTTATGTATAAGCTTTAAGGAAACTTGATAATCACCAAAATCATTGTATTGAACAATTGGATTTTGATCAGTTATAGCTGCTGTTGGAATAGTAGGAAGTTTTTTCCCTGCGGGAGGCACTAGATTAAAATTCCATAAATAATTAAATGAATTAACTGAGTGATCTGCGAGGAAACTAGTATCCTTAAATTGGGCATACTTATCATTTAAACAAACCTCAGGCATTTCAAATCCTACAGTTGGATTAGGATTAATATAAATAGATTTAATTAGGGTATCGCTTTTGCATCCTAAACTTGACTGTACTGCTAATTTAATTTGATAGTTACCCCATATATTATACTTTTCGTTGAAAGGGGTATTAGTAATCTCATTTCGAATAGTGCCATTTCCAAAACTCCAATACCAATGAGTAATATTATCTAAATCAGCTTTTGAATTGTCGCTGAATAATAAATCCCTTTGCTCACACTTGATGGTGGCTATATCAAAATCTGGTACTGGCAATTTATTTACGAACATTGTATCCTTTTCATTATTAATATTATCTGTGACCACACATGAATTTGAATCCTTAATATTTATAATACTATAAATGGTATTTGTAGTAGGAGCAATAGTAAAATAATTAGGAGACTGTGCAATATTTGAAATGATCGTATTTGAAATTCCATTGCTGTACTCTAATGTCCATGGGGCTTTCCCGTTTAATTTATAATGAATATCTTTTGTACTCCCGATACAAACTGAATCAGTTGACTTTATAAAATCGATGGTGGGCTTGGGATTCACTTTAACAAGAACACTGTCCTTGGATAAACCACACCCATTAACATTGGCTTCAACTACATACATCCCAGAATCTAATAAACTTGCATTGGAGATGGTGGGGTTTGCAATAGTTGAACTAAAATTGTTAGGCCCCGACCATTTGTAATTTACATTTTGTAAATCTATGGCCGATAATTTAATTTCAGATCCAAAACAAGTAGTAGATGTAATCACAGGGGATAATACGACTTGTGCATAGTTTGAAAAATAACCTAGGCGAGAACCACCACTACTCGTATTTAAAAAACCTAAATGAAATAAACCAGTACTATTGGTAACCGAAGTAGCTTGTGTAGTAGTAATTAAATTGTTGATGGTGTATATTGAAGAAACATCAATCCTTGCATACTGCCAAACATTATTAGTTCCATTCACTGGACTAAACATTGAAGACTTTATTAATCCTGGAGTTCCATTAATTAAAAAGCTTCCAATATCATCTGATTTACAAAAAAGGTTTAGATAAAATTCACTTGAATTAGGTCTTACAAATGAAACTGATTGTGATCCTGTGCATTCAGCACTTGGTAATGAAGTGGCTGCTGCTTCGGTACCTGTTCCTGTTAATTGAAATACATAAACAGGCTTATCTGTAGTGATATATGCAGTGGGATCCGATAATAACAATTCATAATGCTGTCCTTTATTGAATTTTTGAGTTAGAGGAATCCCATTAATAAAAATTTCTGTATTATTCTCGGTTGGCCAAATGTATATAAAGTCTGTTTGTGGAAAAACAGGATAATTTAAAACCCCTTTTACAACGATAAATTTTTTACCAGTATTATTTATAGGCACAATTTGATCCCCAATAAGATCCCATCCAATAATCACGATAGAGTCATCATAAATTGTTACACAGATGGGCTTATTTGATTTAACTTCAGAGCCTCCAAGATGTGTAGTAACTGAATAATTTATTGCATTAACAGCGTAGGTTTGACCTTTATTTAAGTATACTGTATAAGTAACACCAGGTAGATGTCCAGCTTCATCTTTATTGGTCAAAGTAATATCTACTTGTGTATTATCTTCTGTTGCAATAATTGCAAAACCATTATGTGCTGGAAATGAATAGGGAGTGCCATATGTTCCATTTAAACAGCAACTATTATCAAATCTTGTCTGTGCAGGAATTATAAAATCAATCCCCTTTGATACACTTCCCTTTAGTGGAAAAATTTCTGGGTTATTAATATATGTGATTTCATAATAAGCAGATATGGAGGTGGTAGAAGAAATTAAGATACCATAATTCAATGCGGTGTTGCCTGGCTTATTTTCAATAATAGGTAGATAGGGAGTAAAATCAATACTATAAGTTTGATTAGCTAAAACAGTAAAAACTATAGGGGTAAAATTGGGATTAGCGGGTTGCGAAATAGTAACAGTCGCATCCTTAGAATATGCTGTTATCCTAAAAAAAACAGGATTGTCTCCATGATCAATTGTCACTTCGGGCGCTGCGAACCAAAATTCCCTATCCGATTGCGCCATGACAGAAACTAATAAAAAACACCCTACAAATGTGAAAAATAAACGTTTTAAAGTATTTAATAACGGGGTGGGCAAAGACATTTGTAAATTTACTAAATAAAACGGATGATTTAAATCAGATAAGTATAATATAATTGGATATTTTGTATTTTAGTAGGCGTCGTATATAATTGGTTCATCTCTTAATTAAAATTGCAACTATGGGCATTATCCACACCATCCTTGACCAAATAAAAGGTTTTTTTGGAATGACAGGTTTACTTGAAATAATTAAAACAGGTAATTACCAATCGCTGCTTACCTATCAAGGTATTACAACCGCGCTGCAACCCTTGCTACCATTGGTTTTAGTCTTAGAATTAGTCAGGGGTTTGTTGTATCGAAAATTTAATGTGATCAATTATAAAATTCCTCTTTTCTCTTACATATTAAATGCAATTTTAGGTAGGTATCTTTCCATTGGAATGGCTATTATTATGATTGGGCTATTTGAAAAATATGCCATTATACATATTAGCTTTACTTGGTATTGGTTTGTATATGGCTATATCATTTGGGAATTTTCCCACTTTATCTATCATTTTTTAGGACATAAAGTGCGCTTATTTTGGTGTCTTCACTCCACACATCACGCACCAGAAAGCATGAATCTTTCTATTTCCTATTCACACTTTTTTTTAGAAGGTCCCTACGCTGATATTATTCGCACTTCAATTTGCATTTTAGCAGGCGTGCCGCCGCCTATGTTATTTGTGATTATGTTTGTAGATGGCTTCTGGGGTTCATTTATTCATATTGGAGATACAGTAATAAAAGATGCTAGATTAGGATTTTTAGGAAAATTAATTTTAACGCCTTCTCACCATCGTGTGCATCATGCTAAAAACCCAATTTACATGGATACCAACTATTGTAATTTGTTAAATATTTGGGATAAGGTTTTTAAAACTTACCAATTAGAACTTAAGGAAATTCCAGTTGAATATGGGATTACTAGAACAGTTAAACCAAATCATTTTTTGGATGCTTATTTTGGAGAATTTATTGAATTAGGAAAAGATGTTTACCATGCACCTGGTTTCATCAATAAAGTTTTATATCTTTTTATGCCCCCAGGATGGAGCCATACTGGAGATCATAAAACCGCTAAAGTAATGAGAGAAAAATTTTTATCTTCGGCCTTAAATTAAATATTACATAACCTTATATTACTATCTATTATGAGCTTACCTACCAACAATAGCAACTTTGTACATCATGTACTTTTTTACTTAAAAAATCCAAACTCAGTTGAGGATAAAGCCTTATTAATAAAGGGTTTGCAAGAACTATCAAAAGTGCCTTGTATCCAATTTTCAAATATTGGTTCCCCAGCTGCTTCCACTCGTGAAGTCATTGAAAAAGATTACAGCATTTCTTGGTTATGTATTTTTGAATCGGCAGAACAAGAGGGAGTGTATCAAGTGCATCCCATTCATCTTGCCTTCGTAGAAAGTTGTAAGCACCTTTGGCAAAAGGTAGTGATTTATGATGCCGAAACTTGTTAGGATCATTAAACCGCTCCTAATTTTTTAATTTCTCTAATTTGAAAAATTAAATAAACAATAACTGCCCATACAGCTAGGATAATGCCATAAGCTAAAAATTCAAGCCAAAAAGGAGAATGTCCCCTTCGTGCAAATAAACTTCGATGATTATAATTGGTAGCGTATGTTAATTTAGTACCCCAAGGCGCTGTCGTTTCCGAACTTAAATTTCCATAAGTATCGTTATCAATCACATTGGCTATCAAAACAAGATTGCCTTTTTGATCACCAGGCAAGCTGTCTCTTTTAAATTCTGCACTAATCGAGCCACTTGAGTCAGTTGTATAAGTAAGTGTTTCATTAATATTTAAATTTCCACCTAATCTTTTAACTGCTAAAACTAGTTCAACCCCGGCCATTGGCGTCCATACAGTATCTAGCAATGCCATTACACTGGCTTTTACAATCCTTCCTTCTAGAGTATCTATTTTTATTTTGGCTTTCGTAATGGCTAATTCTGCTCTTGCTTCATCATATAATTTAGTATTTGCACTTATGGCTACAAAATTTTGTTTATTTGACTTTTGCCATTCCACTTTTGCACTAGGTGGTATCAAAACAATCAACTCACCTCTTTCTGAAGTTACCCCAGTTGCTATTAAATTATTTTTATTTGAATCATTTGAGATAAAAACATGAACAGGGATATTGCCAATTTTTTGAAACTTCCCATCAATTTTGGATTTAGCTTCTATTACTAAATGCTGTGTTATATTATTATCATTAAAATATTTTACACCAAGTATTAATGTATTTTTTTCAACCGCTTGCGCCATTAAAAAGGTGGGGAAAAACGCTAAAACAATAACTAATAATTTAAAAATGTTTTTCATTTTCATGGGTTTCGGTTTCTAGTATGGTTTCATGAATTGGAATAATTGGAAATATTCTGGCAAAAAATGTAATGACTAATAATGCGCCCGCTAAGGACCCAATAGCAATCGCCCACTCTTCCCATGTGGGTATATAATGATGATAGCTTGCTGGTACATCATGCATAGGTAAAAAAGGATGTAACAACGTAGGTGTTACAATTAAAAACCTTTTAAACCAAGATCCCACTACCACTAAAACGCCAGCAATAAATGCTGGTAAAGGTCTACGGCCTTTTTTAAATAACAATATAAAAATAGGAATGAACATAGCTGTAAAAATGGCAAACCAAAAAATGGGTGCAAATTCACCAGTAAACAAACCTAATAAATGCTCTTCCTCTGATTTTTTCATTTTAAAAGCGGGAACCAAAAACTCATTGACATTAAAATATAAATACAATAATGCCAACATCACCAATACTTTTCCCATTCGATCAAAGTGATCGTTGGTGATATATTTTTCAAGTTTATAATGAATTCTAAAAATATACATAGCAACCACCACGCCTCCTGCACCCACTAAAAAGGCACCTGAAATAAAGTAGGCTCCAAAATTAGTACTGTCCCATCCCGGTCTATACGTTGTAGCAAAAAGCCAACTCGTAACAGTATGTATTGAAAATGCGACTGGTATAATAGCTATTGCTAAAATATTAATAGCCTTATCTGTTATTTTAAATTGTGCTGGCGAATTTTTCCAAAATGAACCTAAAAAAACATATAATTTTTGTAACCACTTACCATTTCGCTCCTTAAACCCAATCAATATTTTTAAATCTGGCAATAATGGAAAATACAATAACAATAAGCTGATAAAAAAGTAAGTTGTAATCACAATTACATCCCATATAATGGGGGACTGTAGTCGTCCATGTAAAAAAAGATTATAAAATCTTTCAGGACGGCCCATGTCAACAATAATAATTAAGGAAGCAAAAGTGATTGCAGATACTGCTATAATTTCAGCAATTCTAGTTAAGGGTGTACTCCACTTTACATTCGTTAACCTTAATACCGCTGTAATTAAAGATCCCACTAAACTTATGGCTACAAAAAATACAAAGTTAGAGATATATATACCCCAGGAAACATAATCTCGCATAGCAGTCACTTCCAACCCATAATACAATTGACGGCCATAAGCAAAGGCACCTAATGCACAAAGCAATAATAAACTCAGCACCCAAATTTGTCCTTGCTTACCAAATTTTTGAGGAAATAAATCTTCTATAATTTTATTTTCTGTTAGCTTATCCACTTTGTTTATTTTTAGTATGAACTAATTAATTTGAAGCCTACCCTTTTTTTGCATCGGCTGCTTCCTCTTTATTCTCAAATGGGAAATTTCTATTTACAGGTGGTAAATAATAGACACTTGGCTTAGTGCCCAAATCTTCCATCAATCTATAACCAGCTTTATCCCTGATCAATTCACTGAATCTAAATGTTTCAGCACCATTGGTTACAGAATCTTCTAAAATATCTCCAAACATGAAAACGCCATTAGGACATGCTGATACGCAATGTGGTAAATTTCCTTGTCTCACCATATCAGGACAAAAATCACATTTGCCAACCGTTCCTTTTTTCTGTGGCACACTTGTTTCGCATGAATAAGGTTTCTCTGCAATTTCTTTTTCTAAAACAGGTTGCTCCCAATTAAAAACTCTAGTTGAATAAGGGCAAGCAGCCATACAAAATCTGCAACCTATACATCTATCACTATCAATTAACACAATGCCATCTTTTCTTTTAAAAGTGGCATCCACTGGGCAAACCTTAACACAAGGTGGTTCATCACAATGCATACAAGTAGTGGGTTGCCAATAAGGTGCAGTATGTTCTGCCTCTTGCATTGGATATACTTTAATCCAATTTTGTCCTGGATGAATATGGTGCATGTGATTGCAAGCTGTCTGACATTTTTTTACACTCTTACATCTAGATAAATCAATCACCATGACAAATTTTTTGCCCGCAATCCCTTCTCTAGCTTCAGTATTCATAACAGCCGGCAATGTAGGCACTGGCTTTAAAAAAGCTTTATCTACTTCGATGATCTCGCCATCTACTGATAATAATTTTACCATTTCACCGGACGCTTTTACATCGGGTATTTCTTCGGTTGTAAATGGATTTTTATTACTACATCCAGCCAATGCCGCACCAGCTATTAACGAAGTAGCTAAAAAATCTCTTCTTGAATTTTGGTTTGTTTTCATTCAAATATTTTTTTAATTACAATTCTTTATTCACCCAAGATTGTAACTCCTTATTAGATATTTTTGCCTTGCTTCCATTAATTTTAGTTGCATCTACTTCAACCAAAGTGCCATCCTGTGTCAAAAACTTAATTGTTTTGATATTCTGTTCTGGCGCACAAGAAATGACTTCCTTTTTTTTATTAAACCACCCCAAACTAAATACAGGGAAGAAACTTAATACACCCAATCCGGCTATTAATTTTCTTCGAGTTGAGATCTGTTTTGAATCAGAATTAATATTTGACATAATTTGGATTAAAATGGTAAACTATTTTTTGAATGTGCGCATGTAATTCACCAAATTCCAAATATCTTCTTGGTCTGGTATTTTCTTTTTGAAACTTGGCATATCGCCACGACCTTCTGAAGATTTATAAAATAAAGCCCCATCAGTTTGGCCTTGAACAGCTGCCTTGCTAAAATCGGGAGGGGTTGTTTCTAATGTTGAAGCTTTACTTCCATCCCCTAGCCCTGTTTTTCCATGACAAGAAGCACAATGCTGTCCATATAAGGTTTTTCCAGCTGCAATAGAAGCCGCATCTGCTTTTACTGTATTGGCAGTTTTAGCCTTATCTGCAGGTACAATCCAAGGCTTAGTTTGAAATAAAGTGAAACCAGTTGTGGTAATAAAGGCCACAAATAACATCAGGATTGGTGTTTTTCTCATTTTGTAATTGATTTTATGATACAAAACTAAAAATCTACTTCAGCTTCAAAAATGACGGCTATCATTAAAAAACATGACATTCATCATTTATTAAAATTATTTGATTTAAGATCTAACCTAAATAACATAAATAATTAAAATCCACAAAATTTGACAATACAGAAGTCAAAATTCTAAAGCTTCTGTTATATGGTATTATGCAAACTAAAATTTAGTTTAATTGATTTCAGTTAGTAATGTATAATGATTACTGACATATATCATTACATTTTCTGATTGTTATCATTTATGAACTTATGCTTCAAAAGTAGCTTTGCTCCATGAAAAAATGAAAATTAAATGAATTTTTCATTGATTAAACATTTTTGATTCTTGGATCTTTGATTTTTTTGAATAGATATGCTGCCATCTCGATTCAATTTATCAAATTTTAGAGTTCTTTTTTAAAACAGAAATCGAAATATTTCATCCCCACATTACTGAGATTTCTGAATGACCAAATTCTTTAACAACAAAACAAATAATTTATGAGAAAAATTGCTTTGAACAAACTCATCCCACTTGTTCTGATTGGGTTCGTTATGACCACACTTGCTACACAATGTAAGAAAGAAGATAGCAGTGCTATTATTCAAGGACTTGATAGAACATATAATGGGGCAGCTGATAGTGCAGTTTTCGCAACATTTTATAGCGACAATGTGGTATCAGTAGCTGATGCAAATCCTAAATTAAATGACAGTCTTAAATTTCCAGGAGTGTTAAGTATATTAAAAGATAATTGCGGAACTACAAATTGTCATGGTGGTACCATTAGCCCTAAATTTGAAACATTTGTTGAGGTAAGAAAATATGTTACTCCAGGAAGGCCAGAAAGTAGCATGCTATGGAATTGTTTAACAACTAATGACTTTAATAAAGCAATGCCTCCTGTTACAACAAACACTGAATTATCGACTGCAGATAAAAGTATTATTTATAACTGGATTTTAAATGGTGCAAAAGAAAGGCCAGATGTGAATGATTTTAGACCAGCCGCTGTATCCATAATTAGTCAAGGTTGTACTTCTGGAAATTGTCACAATGAATACACTGCATTAGGTGGTTGGGCAAGGAAGGGCTTAATTCCTAATCTGACAACTGCAGATACCACCCAATGGACCTATATCAATCCAGTGACAGCAGCAAAAACAATATATTGTCAACTTACAAATACTGCTATTAGAAATTTAATATTTCAAACTTATAAAGATAGTGTTCGAAAATTTTATACTGACACAGTTGCCAACGCAAGTTTTAGACCGTATAAAACATTCTCTACTCCCGTATCTGCAATAAGTTCTCGTGGACCATTTAATACATATGATGATATTATATTTGATATCTGTTATCCTAAATCACTTAGAAGTAACACCACTGTTTCTTATACTGATCCTGTTTCAAAAAAAGCATATTATGTAAAAGGAAATTATTTAAACTCTACAAGTACTTTACTTATGAGGGTTGACTCCACTTTAGTTATGGCGAATCCATTCACTGGAGTGTACGCAACATCAAATACTGCAGGTATGGCAAATAGCGATGGTGGTTTAAAACCCAATGAAATCGCTTTAGTCAAAGCTTGGTATTTTTCTGACCCCAATATTCCAGATGTATGGAAATATGGAAATGCGAATGCAGGTATTTTTAAATATAAAGTATCTGGAAAGATCATAAAAAAATAACAAAATCAATTAATTCAAACTTAGAGAAATGAAAATAAAATTAATTCCAACAGCATTCTCTGTCATATTGACCTTCAGTACGCTAGTATCTTGTTATAAAGACAAAGCAGATGTAGAATCTTTACCAGTTGCTTCCTTTAGATCAGAAGTAGTTCCAATTATAACTTCTGGAGCATGTGGATGTCATAATAATGGAGTCGGTAATACAGCAGTACAGTTTTCACACTTAGATACTGTTTTTTATCCAGCAATTTTAGCAAGAGTAGCCACTTTTAATGATATGCTGACCGATTCCACCAAACATCCAGGTTATGGAGGTGTACATTTTACGCCAACTCAAAAATTAGTTATTCAACGCTGGATAGCACAAGGAGCTAAGGACGATGGTGGTGGTTGTATTGTTTCAGGAACCATCAATTATGCTAGTAATATTTTACCGATTTATACTAGTACTTGTAAAAGTTCAACTTGTCACGGAACAGTTTCAGTTGCTTTAACTTATAGTAAAATGATAGAAGATAAAGCCATAATCACTGCGATGATGAAGAGCGGTGGCGCTACAGGTCACTTAGGTCCAGTATTAAGTTTAAATTCTTGTACCACACAAACTATTTTAGCATGGATAGCACAAGGACAACCACAATAAAAAAATTGAACAATTACAATTGTCATAAAAAAATAATAATTATGAAAAAAATATTTTTACTTTCTATAGTTTTCCTTGGATTATTGAGTCCTACATTTGCTCAATCAGATAGCTTAAATAGTATAACAAAAGTTATTCCAAAACAAAAAATTACTAAAAATATATTTAGTACAACAAAAATTATAAATATGCAGAGCACCGAAATGGGTGCTCCAGGGTTTTTACAATTTATGATTTCCCATCATTTTAGTCCTATTTATAATAAAGGTGCAGAATCTCAAATGGGTGCTCAATTATTTGGGCTTAATTCGGGTGTAGCACATACTTATTTATCCTTTGATTACTCTCCATTGCGTTGGTTAAACATAGGAGCCGCCGCAGCTGGTAGCTCAGTATATGAGGGTTTTACAAAAATTAAATTTTTGCGTCAACAATCGGGTGCAAAAAATGTACCTATTTCAATGGCGGTTTTTTCATTATTTAATGTGAATACTGCGCCAGACAAAACAATTACTTTTACAGGTGATAGGTTTAATTATGTCAATCAATTATTAATTTCTCGCAAGTTTAATGATAAACTTTCCTTGCAATTAATGCCGACTGCAGTGCATTATAATAAAGTACCTTATGGAATTAACAATGATAATGATATATACTCTATTGGCTTAGGGGGAAAGTATAAAATGACAGATGTTTTAAGTTTGGATTTTGAATACTCTCGTCAACTTGGTGGTTATGACAATATATTAACTAGTAATGGATCTATATTAAATTACGAACCCAACTTGGTTTCACTAGGTATAGAGATAAATTCTGGCGGCCACCAATTTCACTTCTATATTGGCAACACAACTTCTTCCTCAATCATAGAACAATTATCAAGAAATAGTAACTCATTAGCTGGGCATGGTTTAGCCATTGGTTTTACTATTAATAGAAGCATGTTTATGGGTAAATAACTTAAAGCAGTTAAACTTGTCTAAAGCAAAAGGGTACTATTCATTAGTGCCCTTTGCTTTTATTACAAGTTATAAAAAATGACTATTCCAATTTAGATATCTTATTCCTACATTTACATGGTAAAAAATAGGAGCTATGAACCCTTCATTCAATTTATTTAAGCAGATTATTACCCATCCTATAAAATTTCGATTTTTTTTATTTCAAAAGCTACCTGCTGCTTTTTTTGCTGGATTACGCATTCATTATTTTGATGCTGATAAATGCGTGGTACGCATTCACTATTCTTGGTTTAGTATGAACCCATTTAAATCCATCTACTTTGCTGTAGAAGCGATGGCGGCCGAAATGTGTAGTGGGATGTTGGCGTTTGGGCAAGTGTATCAACGAACGCCTAAAGTAAGTATGTTAGTGGTGAAAATGGAAGTGTCATTTGTAAAAAAAGCAACAGGGATCATCTTATTTACTTGCGAGGATGGCAAGGCTATTCAAAATATTATTAATGAAGCAATAAGCACTAAAGAAGGAAAAATATTAGTGTCTAAATCAATTGGACGAAATCAACAAAATGAAGTTGTTGCAGAATTTAATATTACTTGGAGCTTTAAAGCGAAAATGTAATTTATTTTTTATCTAACAATTTTTGAATTTCCTTTTTTTCAGAAGGTGTAATAAAATATTCTAAAAATCTTTTATCGTCTTCCTTTCTTACACTTGCAATTAAAGGTTGATTGCCATTGGTTATAATTTGATACTTTTCATTAATACCATTAATCACATCACTTCGAACTTTTTTCTGTAAGCCTACATTTTTATCCTTGATACCTAAGACATGATTAATTTGATGAATTTCAACTTTTATATCGTCTTTAGCTGACTTTAAAAGCATTTCAATCAAAGAAATTTCCGTGCCAACAAAGGCCTGACTCACCGATTTTGTTTTTAATACTTTAAGTTGCGATTGAATAATTTTTTGTTTTATTCTTTGTCTAAATACACCTATGATTAATAATACTAATAATAATAATACTATTGCTAATGCGACATATTTGTCCATGTCGGTATCTCTTCTCCAAATAGGAAAATTCAACATTTCAAAATTGGGTAAATTGAATGCAGTTGTTTCAAAACGTTCAATACTAGGAATATAAAAATATATTTGACCCTTATACTCAAATGCATCTCGCATCGGTAAACGCCTTACAAAAAATTGATTCACTTGGGCCTTTGTTGATCTATATATTTTATTATCTATAAAGTTGAAATAATATAATTCATCATTGATTATATGAATTATCCCGTTTTGTACAGACAAAAAATTAGTAGGATAGGGATCGGATGAAATGATTTTCTGAGCTTTAGGATCAAGTACACCTAACATAACCCACTCTTTTTGATTCAAATCCAAATAATAACTTTCGTATTGACTAAAATCCACTTCAGTGGTAACTTTTAACCCCGCATTGATATATTTTTGTATAGGTACATATATCCTTCCTTCATTCTTCGAAAGCCACTGATATCCATTTGCAAAAATTTCTTTATTTAAAGGAATGATATCCCACTGTTTATCAAAGAAACTAAAGCCCCTTAAATGTCCATTCGTTTTCCAAAAACCATAACCGCCATAACTATATAACTGTTCCTTGTATAAAAAATTAAAACTGCCAATATTGTAGTTGATATTGATGGTCTGATCAATTCGACGAAATTTAAGTGAACTATCTATCGTGCCAACCCATTTATATATAAAACCTGTTTGCTGTATATTAATATATAGATTTTGATCATCCTTGATGATTTCTTGGCCATTGGGCATATAGAGGGTGCCATCTGTTGGAATTAAATTATTGGCATCTGACAACTGGATATTGGTATGTAAATCCTTTAGCTCTATAATCTTGTTTAAAAAGGGGGTACTTTTAATATAATAGACGGAATCTAAGTCACGACTTTGAGCAGATAATTGTGTAAAACCTATTATTGTCAGAAAAGGGACAAAAAATTTAATTTTTATGTAACTCATTGATATTCAATTATAAAATAGGTAAATAACTTATTAAGATTTATAAAATTTATTCTAAAGATAAGAAATAACCTATTAGTAAACTTAATTTGTAACTTAATTACATAAATATATAATTGAAAAAAATGAGATTCGTTTAGCTTTTGGGGGAAAGCTATGGATTTTGTAAAGGGAGCCGGGAAACCAGCTCCCTTTTTTATTTTTGAAATATCAAAGCAAGTTTTAACCCAATAATTCAAAGAAGGGTCATCTAGTATTTCAAAAATGTGACCAAAAACACTACATTATTATCTAATCTATTGAAAATCAAGTATATAACTATTGGTAACAATTTGGTAATATACCAATTGGGGTGTTCTTTAGCCAATGATGGAAATTTGTGTCGCTTATTTAAAATAAACTATTAAATCAATTTTATGGACTTGAATTCAATTTTTAAAATCTTCCTTCCTAAAGACCGTGTATTTTTTCAACTATTTGAAGAAGTAGCAGAGCATGTTTATGAGATGGGTATCAAATTAAAGGAAATGGTAACCGAGCCAGATGCGGATAAAAGGGCAAGTATATTAGCACAAATTGAAAATCTTGAACATACGAATGATGATTTGACACATAATATTTTTACTGAATTAGGTAGAAATTTTATCACTCCATTTGATAGAGAAGACATTCACTATTTAGCTACCTCTTTAGATGACATCGCTGATTATATTTATGCATCTGCTAAAAAAATAAATTTTTATAAAGTAAATCCTAATGATACAGGTATTCATAAATTAGCTGAATTAATATTACAAGGAACTATTGAAACAAAAAAAGCAGTTTTGGGTTTGCGTAATATGAAGAATGTAAAGGAAATGACCGAAGCTATGATTAAAGTAAATAGTATTGAAAATCAAGCTGACGATGTATTTGACATGAGTATTGAAAAATTATTTGAACAAGAAAATGATTTTAAAGAAGTAATTAAAAAAAGAGAGATTTATCAAGTACTTGAAATTGCTACAGATAAAATTGAAGATGTTTCAAATGTAATTGAATCCATTATTATCAAGTACGCTTAATCTAATTCAAGATGACCCTATTAATTATAATTATTGCGTTAGCATTAATTTTTGACTACATCAATGGCTTTCATGATGCAGCCAATTCAATTGCTACCGTTGTTTCAACCAAAGTACTAACACCATTTCAAGCAGTTTTGTGGGCGGCTTTATTTAACTCAATTGCTTTTTGGATATTTAAGGATCACGCAGTTGCCAACTCCATTAGTAAAACAGTGTACAAGGACTTTATTACTTTGCCTGTGATTTTCTCAGGATTATTAGCTGCTGTTTTTTGGAACTTACTTACTTGGTGGTATGGCATTCCCTCTTCCTCATCTCATACTTTGATTGGAGGCTTTGCCGGAGCCGCAATAGCACACGCTTTAATGTTAAAAGGGTTTGATTTTCCATGGTCTAAAATTGTAGATGCAGATACTATTTTAAAAACAATATTATTTATATTCTTAGCTCCCATCATAGGTATTGTAATATCTATTTTCATTAGTGTAGTGACCATTATGCGAAATGTTTGGCTTCGTCTACTTATAATCGCAGCCGTTACTTTGGGTACGGTTTTACTTTTTGATAATTTTGAAGAAAGTAAAATGAATGAAAATGTTCAAAAGTTTTACGGTGTAGATAAATATAAAAAAGAAGTTGCTTCTTTAAAGGAAGACTTGTCTAAGCATTCAACAGACAGCATTTTACTTGCGAAACTGGCATTAAACGAAGAAAAATTAGCAAAAGCAACTGAAACATATAATCATGTAAAGCCATTCATTGCCGATTTTGATAAGTTAAGTGCTGATAAAATTGCTAAAACGGCTCAAGATAGCGGGTGGCTAAAAAGTGCTGCCTTAAGCAAACTAAAAGATGGCGTTAGAAATGCCAATGACTTTTTAGTGTTAGAAGCAAAAGCGCCTGAAAATAAAGAGGCTAAAGAAGAATATAAGATTGCCTCTGAAAAAACGGAAGGTTATAAAGCTCCTTTAAAATTATATTTAGAAGGGACGATTAATTTAGATTCTGCTTTGGTTTTAGTTAATGGCATTTATCCAATTAAAGCAAATAATATTGATAAAGTAAAAGCTAAAATTACCAAATTCAATATTGAAAAAACTTTTTCAGATGAAATTGATAAAGCAGATAACTCCATCATTGTATATGGAATTATTGGTGCTTCTATTTTATTTATGTTGGTTTACATATATGTTGAAAAAATTAAAACGCCAACTGCGCATAGTGTTGCATATATGTTTAAAAAATTACAGCTATTTAGTTCTGCAGCATTTAGTATTGGACATGGCGGAAATGATGCACAAAAAGTAATGGGCATTATTGGTGCAGCATTAATTGCAAGTGGAAGTATTCAAGACTTTAGTCAACTTCCGAGTTGGGTTCCAGTTTCTTGTTATTTAGCAATTGGCTTAGGTACCATGAGTGGTGGTTGGAAAATTGTAAAAACAATGGGTACAAGAATCACCAAAGTAACGCCACTAGAAGGGGTAGCAGCAGAAACAGCAGGTGCATTTACACTCTTCTTCACTGGTCAAATGGGTATACCAGTTTCAACAACGCATACCATCACAGGCTCTATTATAGGTGTTGGTGCTACAAAAAGATTAAGTGCTGTAAGATGGGGTGTAACCACTAATTTACTTTGGGCATGGATTTTAACCATACCTGTTAGTGCTGTCTTAGCGGCCATTACCTTTTATATCATCAATTATTTTCTTAAATAATATATTACCTTAATATTTGGTTTATTTATTCCAAATATTAAGGTAATTACTACTTCTCATTTATATTAATACGCCTAAATTTGCGAATGCAAGTTAAAGGGAGTTTATTTTTAGTAGTAAGTTTATTTCTACATCTTCTTACCCAAGGACAGGATACGAGTTTTACCAATCTAAAGTCTGTTATTGTTAGCGCCAATAAATTAAAGGAAAAACGAATTCAAGCACCCATTGCTATTTCTATTTTATCTCCCAAAGTAGTGGATGAAACAAAGGCCCAACGAATAGATGCACTTTTAAATAAAGTAAGTGGTGTCTATATGCCTACTATTGGTAATGAGCAACACATGATGGCAATAAGGCAACCCATTTCATTAAAAGGCTTGTATTTATATTTAGAAGAGGGTATGCCCATTAGAACAAGTGGATTATTTAGCGCCAATGCGCTCATCGAGATAAATTCAGATAATATTTATTCTATTGAAATTTTAAAGGGCCCTGCTTCGGCATTATATGGTGCAGAAGCCATTGGAGGTGTCGTTAATATTATACCCAACCCTATCCCCATTAAAACTACTTTCTCCATTACGAATCAAATGAATGATGTTGGATTTAAAAAAATAGCCATTAATGCTGGCATTCCCAATAAGACTGGAGGTTGGCAATTAAATAGTTCTTGGTTAGATCAAAAAAATGGCGTGACCGAATACAGTGATTATCATAAAAAATCAATTAGTATCAGACATGATTTTGAAATTAATAAAAAATTAAAGGCATATCAAACCCTTAACTATATTGATTATTATACTCAAATGACAGGGTCATTAGATAGTATTAAATTTTTTCAGAAAAATTTTGGAACCCAACAAACCTTTACTTTTCGACAAATTAATGCTTTTCGTTTTAGACAAAATTTACAATATTCTTGGAATGATCAATCTACCACAACAATCAATGCCATGTATCGAAACAATATCATGGACCAGAATCCCACTTATTCTATTGCATCTACCATCAATCCAACTAAATTTAAAGGCCAAGTCAATAGCAATCAGTTTGATTCCTATGTAGTAGATATTCAACATTATTGGAATTTCAAGGCATTAAAAAGTAAATTTCTCTTAGGTGGTTATTGGGATTTGACACGTCAAAATTTAATTGCGCATTATATCGATATCTTCAAGGATACTGCCATTGGTAAATACACCAAGTATTCCTATCCAAGTATTGACTCTTTAATTACTTCCTATCACACACAGCTAAGCAATAAAGCCATTTACGCAAATTATATTTTTGACATCACTAAGTCAATACGATTAAATGCTTCCATTCGTTATGATGATTTTGAATACTTGTTTTATAATGAATTAACAAGTGGTACTCCCTCGGCCAACAATCATTTTACAAACTGGACCCCAAAAATTGGATTTACTTTTAATAAAGGAAATTGGGGGAGTTATATTAATTATAGTGAAGGGTTTGTGCCCCCTCAAATCACCGAAATTTATAATGCCATTCGGGTACCTTTTTTATTACCACAACTATTTAAAAATTTTGAGTTAGGATCCTGGTATCAAAATAAAAAAATATATGCCGAAATTTCTATTTATCAGTTAGATGGCAACAATGAAATTATTTCGGTTCGCCAGACGGATGGTGTTAATTTGAATCAAAATTCTGGAGCAACACAACATCTTGGCATTGAATATCAATTTAGATATCAGATAAGTCCTTCATTGGAATTGTTATTAAATGGTACTAATACAAAGCATAAATATATAAGCACCAACATTAAAGGAACGGATGTAAGTGGAAATGAAATGAATGCCGCACCCCATTTTTTTAATAATATTACCGTTAGCTGGAAACCTACAGCAGCATTACGTATTGCATTAGAAGCGCAACACCAATCTAAGTACTTTATGGACGAGACTAATAAAACCACTTATCCAGGATTTGATGTGATGAATATGCGCGTAGGATATAATTTTAAAAAATCGGAACTATGGTTGAATATATTAAACTTAAACAATGCTTATTATTCTACCATGGCAACTAGAAACTTTAGTGTGAAAGGAAGCAGTGCTTATTCCTATTACTTAGGCGACCCAAGATCCATTACATTAGGATGGAAATGGTATATCATAAAATAAGCAGCTCAAAGGCTGCTTATTCAGTATTCAATAATTTGTAAGTTTCTATTGATTAAAATTACCTGCTCTGATAGTTATGCCGCCACTTCCATTTTGCATTCCTTTAAAAAGTTCTTGCAAAGTATCCATAAATTTAGCGCGACTCATTTTATCTCCTTTAGTGGGTTGTTTTAATTCCTTTGCGGAATATTTAGCATTGTATTCTAATGCTGTAATAACTGCAGAACCATTGTCAGTATCTACTTCTAAAATGGCTCCTGGTAAGCCTGCGTAAGTATCTGGACCCACAGAAACTGGAATAGATTCGGTATACCAAACCACAATTTCAATTTCTTTAGGTTTTTGCCCTGCTGTATCACCACCTGTACTAATATTAACGCCGCCAGTATTAAAACTAACGCCGCCACGATTACCTCCGCCACCACCTGGTCGGCCACCACCATCGCCACGATTTCCTCCGCCACCGCCACCTGGTCGGCCACCACCACCACCTAATCTCATATTAAGTTGTTGTGGCACTATACTAGTTGTTGCTTTTTTACAAACATATTTTGCAATTGTTTTTGTTTCCTCTGACAATTTCCACTTCAAAGGTTTCAAAGTATCAGTGATTAAAAAGTCTTTCTCAAACATAGAGCGAGCTTCCAATTGTAACTGAGTATTTAAATCGGTATAAATATTAACCTCAGGCATTCTAAACATAAAACGCGCTCCCCCACCACCACGATCTCCTCCACTATTTGCAAATGGATCCGGCGCTTCATCATCAGGAATCGTTTTAAACATACTTGCTTGGTCATTGAAAATGAGTTCAAATTTTTCAGTTCTAAATTCAGGAATTCGAGCTCTCATTTCTGGATCTGTAATCATTTTACGCATATTCGTTTTGCGTTCAAAAATTAACTTCCCCTCTTTTATTTGAGCTGAAACAGATGTCATAGATAACAAAGCCATCAGTCCTAATACAATCACTTTACGCATATAAATTGTTTTTTTACTTGATAAATATAATTAATTCATTCGAATCATCACACTCTTATTGCCCCCGCCTAAGCCCGATTTTTGCAGACTATATATAAAACTTAACAAAAAGTACTGATTAATCACATTATAATTCTGGTCAACAATTTGGTTTTGAGAAACATTTCGGCTAATTCCGGCATTCTTATTTAAAATATCAAAGGCGCTGGCTTTTATTTCAGCGCGTTTATTTTTCATGAAAAATTTAGAAAAAGAAGCGTTCCAAATAGGAATAGCAGTATTAAATCCGGCTGCCCTTCCTGAATTAATAGTATAATTAAAGGATTGGTTGATCACAAAATTAAAGGGCAAATAATTCGTCACATCTGCACCATATACTCTTGTTAAATAATTAGTATTAAGTGTTGGTGTGATTTTATTACTTGTATTGCTAAATGAATAGCGAGCAGATAAATCTATATCAACCACATCTTCTAACTGAAAATTGTAAGTAAATGAAGGGCCATAGGATTTGGTTACAATGGTATTTAACAATGAATTGGTATAAGAGATATTATTACTAAATCCAGTGCTTAAACCAAAATTTAAACGAGAATGAATCTTTTTTAATCCAAAACCATAATTCACACTTCCATTCACACGATACGAACCGTTTACATTGACAGGCTTTGACAAAGTTACCCTGCTTGGTAAAATACTATCATAATTCACAATTGAATTATTGGTTGAAGATGCATTTAACAATGCAAAAAAGTTGCGTTGTGAAATAATTTTAGATGAAAAGAATCGGATATTTAAATTATTAACATAGCTTCTTTTTAAGTCTGGATTACCAATGGTTTGTCGGTTAATATTAGATTGATCTAAAACAGGTTGTAATTGTGTAAGTGAAGGCTGATTGGTTGAAGTGCGATAATTGATATTCAAATTTTTAGTTTGAGAAAAATTATATTGAAACATAGCCGACGGTAAGATATCCTTGAAATCCTGATTCAGCAATGTTTTAGCACTTACATTTTCGCCATTTAATTTAGCATTTTGTAAAGAGAATCCTGTTGAGAAATTAAATTTGCGTTGATTAGTACGATAGTTCATCCCGCCACCTGTATAGGTATAATCACTATTAAACTCATTTGTTAATCTTGTATTTAAGGTTTCAAAATTACCTGCTGAATCATACACTTTCTTACTACTATTGCCAATGCTTTTGCTAAAGTAGGCATTCATTTCTAATAAGGACTTTTTACCTAAAGGTTCGGTGTATACTACATTTGCCGAATAGGTAGTAGTACTTCCTTTACGCGTATTTCGTTGATCCAAAAGAGAATCTTTGGTAATATTACCTAGTGTATAAAATAATTGTTCTGTATTTTGAGTACCATTAGAAGTTGATTGATTATATCCATTGGTAATGGTCGAAGAAATGGTTCGGCCTTTTTTGGCAAACTTTTTTCTTAATAATAATGTATTTGAAAAATTTGTCGCATCCGTTGCGCTAGTAGAATGAGTTTTACTGGAATTCGTCATTGTGCCATCTGGTAAAAATGTTTCAGAGCTTGAATTGCTTATTGAACTACTATTTGATTGGCCAATACTTGGGGTTAATTTGAATGAAAAAGTTTCTGTGACTTTTTGATCAAGGGTCATCCCAAAACTTTGTTGTTTATTTTTAGATGTGCTTTCAGAAATATCACTTCTATTAAATAAATTTCCGGGCGTTAAATTTTGTGTGTATGAATTACTTTTATTAAAGCGCTCTATATCACTGATGGAAGTATTTGCATTAAAATCCGTTTTCTTTTGATTAAATACATTGGAATAATTTCCACCACCTGATAAAGTAGTTGCTACCCCTTGTGCTCCTGCATCACTTCCTCCGCCTCCACCGCCACTAAAGGCAACGGTTACACCACCACCTCCGCCAGGTCGACCACCACCACCACCACCATTAAAACTAGAGAAGTCCCTTTGGGAAAAGTTTTGACGATTGGTATTATTGGCACCTCCTATTAGAGATAATTGTTCATCATTATTTAAACGATTTAAATTGCCCTGAAAATCATATCTGCCAGGTATACCCGCGCCTCCAGTCAATTTTCCAAAATTGGATTGATTTCTGTCTTTCTTAATTTTCAAATTGATGGCCGTTTCCTCGGTACCATCATCGATACCTGTAAACATTGCTTGATCGGATTTGCGATCATACACTTGGATTTTATCGATCGCATCAGCAGGTAAATTTCGAGTGGCCATTTTAGGATCTCCTGTAAAAAATTCCTTGCCATTCACAAATACTTTTGTAACCGATTTACCATTTACAGTAATAGCGCCCGATTTATCTACTTCGATGCCTGGCATTTTTTTTAATAAATCTTCAACGACTGCATTGGGGGCTGTTTTAAAATTTTCAGCATTAAATTCAATGGAATCACCATTAATAACCACGGGTGCTCGGCGCGCAGTTACAGTCACGGTTGACATGGTACTGGCATCTTGTAAGTATATATTATTTAAATTAATATTGGCATTTTTCCCTGTTTTGAAAGCCAACCATTGTTGCTGATAACCTACATAGGAAAGAGATAATAAATAGGAGCCAGCGGCAATATTTTTGATCGTAAAATGACCTTGTTCATTTGACCTTGCAAAACTCACTAATGCGGAATCCTTTGCCTTCACAATGGATATAGTAGCAGATGGTAAATTTCTTTTGGCAATACTATCTACAATAGTCCCCTCAATTGTAAAAGTTTGAGCAGAAGCAAAATAACCAATGAGTAATAAAGTGCTAAGAAAAAGTCCTTTTAGAATTTTTAATTTTTTCATTTTGTAAAATTACGATAAAATTCGTACCATTTTTTTTGTAAGGCTGTTTTTAACGCCTCCTTTGTGTAAAATAGGCCTCTTTTTGGATAAGCGGTAATCTGGCTTGTTCAATCGGGCGACCATTGTCCTGATTTATAAGATTTAAATACAAAACCTGATAAATAGAGTCGCTATTTGACCCTATTTGAGGGTTTTAGTTTAACAGACATTGTGCCTTTTTCGTTCCCTTCTGCCATGCGCGCCTAGTCTCTCTTTTTTGACATTCATAATTTGAGTCTAAATGGAGTTGGCTAAGACGTTCAAAGTTGATTTTTCATCAAAAAGGGGGGTAAGATTATCCCTATTTTTTATGTAAATTTAAATCCTAAAACAGGATAAGATGCAAAATTCAAGACGAAAATTTATACAAAATGCTTCCTTAGTTCTTGCAGGGGCAAGTTTAAAACCTAGTGTACTTTGGTCAAAAAAAGACAGCGTTGAAAAAGTAAAAAATTTAATTGGTATTCAATTATATTCTGTTCGTGCTGATATGAAAAAAGATCCATTAAGCACTTTAACTGCATTAGCTAAAATGGGTTATGAGTATGTTGAACACGCTAATTATATTGATCGCAAATTTTATGGATACAATGCAAAAGATTTTAAAAAAGTATTGGACTCATTAGGACTTCATATGCCAAGTGGACATACCGTAATGAATGTTGAGCACTTTAATAAATCAACTAACGATTTCACTGACGAATGGAAGTATACTGTTGATGACGCTGCTACCTTAGGTCAAACCTATGTGATTAGTCCATCGATAGATGAAAAAATTAGAAATTCTTATGATGCATTTAAATTTCAAATGGAAGTATTCAACAAATGTGGTGTGTTATGTAAAAAACAAGGAATGAAATTTGGCTACCATAATCACAATTTTGAATTTACTGAAAAAGTCAATGGCGAAATTATTTATGATTTAATATTAAAAAATACAGACCCTAGTTTAGTTGTTCAACAGCTTGACTTTGGCAATATGTATGGCGCGGGCGCTAGAGGAAAAGATTGGATTAATAAATATCCTGGCAGATTCCCTTCATTGCATGTGAAAGATGAAATCAAAGTAGAAAAAGGCGAAATGGGTGATGGCTATGAGAGCACTATCTTAGGTGATGGTGTGGTAGATCCAAAAGGAATTAGTTTATTAGCAAAAAAAATAGGAGGGGCGCACCATTTTATAGTAGAGCAAGAATCCTACCAAAATCTTACACCATTAGAAAGTGCAAAAATTGATTTAAACAAAATTAAGTCTTGGGGAATTTAAATATACTCCATTTATATAGCAGATGTTTTGGTGCATAAAGCAACATCATACATACTTGGATTCATTAAATAATGATCGTACAACTTAGTTAAAAAAGCAATTTTTACTAAGCCCGCTAAATTTTTTACATCAAACTGTTGCATTAATTTAGTGCGGTGGCCTTCGATAGTGCGTTTACTATGCCCTACTTCATAAGCGATTTGTTTACTAGAGGCTTCCTGACAAATCCGTACTAAAATATATTTATCATAAATAGTCAGTTGGCTCATTCTTTCCATTTGTTTGATTTTATCCATTTGATTCACTAAGCCAAAAACTTTATCTGCAATATTGGAACAAAAATAGACCTTGTCTTGTTCTGCCATTAACAATGCTTTTACCCAATCCTGCTCGGAAACCTGCCTTGATACAATGACCGAAAACCCAATATCAATTAAGTTGTACAAATGCAAGTCATCTTCCTCATTAAATAATATCATAATAGGTATGCGCTTTTTAATGGATTGAATTGTTAAAATGGTATGCGATTGAGCAAAGTTCAACATCCCACTATCTAGTACTAAAACCTGCGGAAAATCACTTTTAGGGTGATCCATAGACAACATTTCATTCAATTCCTGTAGGGTATGAATAATACAATACCCATTAAACTTAGGATGATCATGAAGAAGTGACCCACATCCTATAGCATACACTGTTTGTTGATCACATATGATTACTTGGCTTTGCATAATTAAGGCTTATCATTTTCTAATAAAGTAAAACAACAATAAGCTTATAATACATTGATAAACAAACCTATGTTAAATTACCAATGGCAATAAAAATCATGATAAATGGCCCTAATCATGTATTTTCTATTATCCTAACATGCGCTCTAAAGTCTTCGTATAAAGTAGTGATTAAATTAAACCCCTTAATTATTTGTCAGTAATATAAATTTTATAACTTCATTCATAATTACTAACCATTCCACTATCTAATTATCATTGCGTAAACTATTTTACCCCTTTGTACCAATTGGTCATTTGAAAGTTTGGGTGCTTGCTCCAGCCTTGGATAACCCAGACCCCAATTTATCTTACTACTATGATTTTAGTCAAAGTATAGAGGAATATACACGCGTATTTGCTGAACTTGAATTGCCTTGGCAATGGCAACCTGTTTCATTAGAAACTTATAAAACTGTCATTCAAGAAATAGCAAATGAAAGACAAAAGGGATTGTTTTTTCCAGTTGTTTTAAATTTATGCGATGGTGATGAAATAAATGGTGCACCAGGATTATCGGTAATCAAAGCATTAGAGGAAAAACAATTAGTATACACCGGAGCGGATGATTATTTTTATGATATCACCACTTCAAAAATTCCAATGAAGAAGGCTTTTGATGAAGCAGGTGTCCCCACTCCAAAATGGGAAGCGATTAAAATAAATGCAGAGGTTAAACCAAATGAGCTCATAAAAAATTTAGGGAGTCCTTTAATCGTAAAGCCAGCCGTATCCGGTGGTAGCTTAGGTTTGGGAATTAAAAATGTGGTTGATAACCCAACTGACCTGCAATTACAATTAGATAAAATGTTTGAAGGGTATAGAGGATGGGATCTTGCGACAGATGGTATTTTAGCAGAATCTTTTATACAAGGGCCCGAATATACGGTCATGATTGTAGGAACTCATCATCAGCCAGAGTATGCTAAAATTTATCCGCCTGTTGAAAGAGTATTTCATTCCTCTCTTCCTGAAAATGAAAAAATATTATCCTTTGATCGACTTTGGGAAATATATGAAGATGAAACCCCCATGCCTGCTGACGAAAATTTTTACCAATATCAAGCTAGTCCTAGCGATACTAAATTAGCCATTCAACAAATTTCATGGGATGCGTATGCTGCAGTTAATGGAACTGGATACACTAGAGTAGATGTTCGAGTTGACGCCAAAACAGGCAAGCCTTATGTACTAGAAGTAAATGCACAATGTGGTATTAGTGAAGATGAAAACTACACTTCTATTGGTGCTATTCTAAGATTTGCCAATCAGAGCTTTACCGAATTAGTGATTCATATTATTAATGACGCATTCGCTAGACGAAAAAAATAAAATTATGCGCCACCTCCCCCTATTAAATGATACAGCTAGTTTTGCCAATTTAAAAATTTGTGTTTTACAGCCCGATTATTCAACATCTGGCGTTGATTACCAATATTATGACCCTCAAAGAAATTTATCGGCCATTATGCCCGAAGCGCATATTGATCATGTCTTACTAAATAAATTAACGACCTACCAACAACTTAAACTGTTAAAGGAAAAAAATTACGATATCTATATTAATCTATGTGAAGGTTATTTAGAGTGGAAAGTGCCTTCCATTGATGTGATTATGAGTTTAGATTTATTAGGACTTCCTTATACTGGCCCAACTGTGAATTTGTATGATCCACAAAAAACCATCATGAAGTATTTGGCTTTTTGTGAAGATGTAAAAACACCAGCGCATGTATTAATTGAATCAGTGGATGATCTAGATTTACTACCTGGAAATTTAAACTTTCCTTTATTTGTAAAACCAGCTAAGGCAGGTGATAGCTTAGGCGTGGATGATGCTTCTAAAGTGGCTAATCAAAAAGAATTAATAACGAAAGTAAATAAGATAGTAGCCGAATTTGGTTCGGCATTAGTGGAGGAATATATCGAAGGCCGTGAGTTTACAGTATTGGTATGTGGCAATGCAGATGGTAAAACTTGTACAAGTTTTAAACCTGTTGAATATATTTTCCCAGAAGGATTTGCTTACAAAACTTATGCTTTAAAAACTTCCGAATTACATCCTAATGCAAATATTCCTGTTGAAGATACAAATTTGGCAAAGCAACTGCAGTCCATCGGAGAGCAAATATTTATGTCGTTTAGTGGTGTAGGTTATGCTCGTATGGATTTTAGAATGGACGCAAAAGGTGATATCTATTTTTTAGAAATAAATTTTACTTGTTCTGTTTTTTACGAAAAAGGGCTGGAGGGTTCAGCAGATTATATTTTAATGCATGATACTGCAGGTCAAAGAGGATTTTTGGAACGCATCATTATTGAAGGCATGGCCCGTTATCAAAAAAAGGAAAAACTATTTTTAATCAAGGGGAATGCGATTTCGGGATATGGAATTTATGCAAAATATGATCTTCCTAAAAACACATTACTATTTAAAGGGGAGGAAAAAGCACAACGCATCATCACTAAAAAATACATGGACGAAAATTGGGATGAGCGAGAAAAATTAAATTTTAGACGCTACGCCTATCCGATAGGCAAGGAAGTATATATATTATGGGATTTACAACCCGAAGAATGGGCCCCACAAAATCACCACTGTGATGCGAACTGCGGTTATCAGGGTTTAAATGTCATCACCAAAAAAGACATTAAAAAAGGCGAAGAACTTACTTTGGATTATGCTGATTTTTTAGACCATACCATGGAACCATTCCAATGTAGTTGTGGCGACCCTAAATGTAGGGGTTTGATAAAAGGGAATGTTCAGTTTTAAGCATAAATTACCTGCATTAAATTGTTTCGCCGCTTGCTTTTCCTTAAATTGCTTTAATAAATAATCAAATTAACATATGAAAAAAAGTATATGGGCTTTTATGGCGCTTTGTATTTTTAGTATTCATGCAAACGCTCAAAAAACAAAACAAGAAACTGTTAAGGTAACCCCTGAAAGTTTAGAATCTTGGGTTCCCGTCCCTATTATTTCGGCAGGCGCTACTAATGCGGATGCGCCTTCGGATGCGATTGTATTATTTAACGGTAAAGATTTATCTGCTTTTCAAAAATTAGATGGCAGCCCAGCAAAATGGAAATTAGATCCAGATGGTGCATTAACAGATGTGAAAGGCGCTGGTGACTTATACACGAAAAAAGCTTTTGGCAATTGTCAATTACATGTTGAATTTAGAACGCCTTCCATCGTAAAAAATAGTGGTCAAGCAAGAGGGAATAGTGGCGTATACTTAATGGGTAAATATGAGGTTCAAGTATTAGACTCCTATGATAATGTCACCTATTCCAATGGACAAGCTGCTGCTGTTTATAAACAATATGCGCCTTTGGTAAATGCAAGTCGTAAACCAGGCGAATGGCAAACATATGATATCATTTTTACAGCCCCTGTATTTAATGACAACGGCGAACTAAGTTCCCCAGGCCGAGTAACAGTTTTACATAATGGCGTATTGGTGCAAAATAATGTTTCTATTTTAGGTCCTACCGATTATTCCGCAATACCAGTGTATAAAAAACATGATAGCAAACTACCCTTGTATTTTCAAGATCATGGCGATGATGGCAACCCCATTAGTTATCGAAACATCTGGATTAGAGAATTATAGGTTATTTAGGCTTGTTCCATTTAAAGAATTTATATTAACCCCTTGCTTGTTCAATACATTCAAGGGGTTTTTTGATGGACATTTGTAAAATAAATAGTACTTTAAGGGGAAGGATTACTTGCTTATGGGAAAATTTCATCCGCCTGCTTTCATTGAACCCTTCTCTCCTTTTTGGTGGGAATGTATGGTGATGATTATTTTAATCATCACTATTGTAGTTCGCGTACCCTTTCATTTCAAAAAAGTAAAAGTAAACACCTACGCTACTTTTATTGCATTATTTTTTTCAATCAATTACTTAGTTGAAAATTATTATAATTACCACGAAGGATATTGGAATTTAAAACAAAATCTCCCTGTTCACTTATGTAGTATCAGTTATTTTATGTGCATTGCATTGTTGTTCAATTACAAACAATGGTTGGCCGAATGCGTTTACTATTGGGGCTTAGCAGGAGGCATCCACTCCTTACTTACACCAGAGTTTACTGTTGGTATGGATGGGTATAATTTTTATGCTTACTTTATCGATCATGCTGGTATGTTACTGGTGATAACATATATGATTTTACATTTAAATTTTAGACCACGTCCAAAATCTTGGATTTGGATATTTGGTTATACGCAATTAGTTGCAATTGGAGTTGGACTTATTAATTATGGAGTGGGCGCTAATTATATGTATTTAGCTGCGAAGCCTGAAGTGAATAATCCTTTTGTCATTGGCGAATGGCCTTATTATATCCTTGTATTAGAAGCGGTCGCATTGCTTCATTTTTGGGTATTTTACTTGCCTTTTGCTAAAAAAAATAGAGCAACTTTGGCTCATTAAAGTTCTTCAATTCTTTTGGCTTTATCATCTATCACTAAATCAAAATTAGGCTTGGTAGGACTGCCGTTGGGGCAATAGCCCGTAATTAAGTCATTAAATTTACAGCCCCATCTATTTAATTGCTCAAGGGTCAGAGCACGCAAATCGCGTTTTGAGCTTTCGCCTCTTCCGGTCCAATAGGTAATATGCCAACCTTGTTCAAACAATTGGTTGATTTTTGCAATATTTTCAAAATTAGGTTCCGCTAACTCGTAAACTCTCTTTTCACTATAAAAGCAAATCGTTTCATCAATATCTACTAATGCTTTTTTAGATCCGAACCTTTTAGACTCTATCATTGTTATTATTTTAAAGTATTCATCCTATCGCGCAAATTTAGATAGTTTTTATAAATTACAGACTTTTATATATAAATTCACTCCTACCAATAAATTAATATTAAATGAGATCATTGTTTATTTCCTTTTTACTCATATGGACAAATTCCATTACAGCACAACAAACGAGCAGCCCTATTATTAGAACGGATAAAATTACGATAGCAAGAGATCAGTTTGGCGTTCCTCATATATTTGCTCCTACTGATCCCGAAGTAGCTTATGGTTTAGCCTGGGCACATTCAGAAGATGATTTTACGACCATTCAAACCTTACTATTAACAGGCAAAGGAAAATTAGCTACCTATTTAGGAAAAAAAGGAGCTACTGTAGATTATGTCGCGGGATTACTGAACACCAAAGCTACTGTGATAGCACAAATGAGTAGTTTGGATCCAAAATTTATTCAATTAGTAAAAGGATATTTATTAGGATTAGAAGCTTATGCAAAAGCACATCCTGATCAAGTACTCAATAAACATGTTTTCCCAATTAGTATAGAAGAATATTTATCTGCAACTGTTTTTTCGGTAGCTGTATTTTGTGGAGTAGACAAAGCTTTGCCTAAAATTTTAAATGGCACCATTCCGGCATTACCTGGATTTACTGGAGAAGGTAGTAATTCCTTTGCCATCCATTCTAGCAAATCTGCATCGGGTGAAAATATGTTAGTCATTAACGCCCATCAACCTATCGAAGGTGCTACTGCATTTTATGAAGCACAATTACAAAGCGAAGAAGGTTGGAATATTTTAGGAGGATTATTTCCTGGCGCCCCATTAATTTTTCATGGTGTTACACCCCATTTGGCTTGGGCGCATACCGTGAACTTGCAAGATAAAATAGATGTTTATCAACTTGAAACAGATAAACAACATCCTAATCAATATAAAGTAGATGGAGAATGGTTGCCACTAGAAGTTAGAAAAATAAAATTAAGTATTAAAGGCATTCCAATTCCAATTTATAAAACAGCATATACTTCAATATATGGCCCTACTGCTAAAACGCCTTCTGGACAATACTTTTCGATGCGTCTTCCTTCCTTAATGGATGCGGGTGCATTACAACAATGGTATGCCATGAATAAGTCGCAAAATTTTACTGAATTCAAAGCAGCGCTTACGCAGAACCATTTAGCCATGTTCAATATCATGTATGCCGATCAAAAAGATACCATATTTTATATTTCCAATGGAAAGATGCCTTACCGAAACAACGACCCTGCTTATCATTGGAACAGCACCGTTCCTGGTAATACGCGTGCTACTTTATGGACTACTTTTAAACCATTAAGCGCACTTCCTCAATATCTAAATCCAAAAAGTGGATACTTATATAATACCAATCATTCTCCTTTTTTAGCTACTGCCGAAAATGAAAATTTATCACCTAAATTATTTGATTCTTATGATGGTTATGAATTAACGCATAACAATCGCAGTCGTCGTGCAAAGGATTTAATAGATGGCCTTGATAAAATTAGTTACGAAGATTTAAAGCGCATTAAATTTGATCGTCAACTTCCTGCTAAAATTTTATACCCTTATGGCTATACTGCTGATTCCTTATTCATGGTAGATGAAACAAAATACCCTTTATTATCTCCACTTATCATTAGTTTAAAAAAATGGGACCATAATGCAATAGCCGAAAGCAATGGCGCATTGATTTATAATTTAGCTTATTACTCCATCCCTACTTTAATGGGTGATCATAAAAATGAAAAGTTAAGCATGAGCGAAGCGGTGGCTACTTATCAATATGTGTACGATTATTTAATGAAACATTTTAATAGACTTAATGTAACATTAGGTGAAATGCAAAGATTGGTGAGAGGTGATGAGAATTGGCCACAAGGCGGAATGCCCGATGTTTTAGCGGCCGTTCAATCTGAACCTTTTGGATCAGGACAAAGGAAAATGAATAGTGGAGATGCTTATATTTCATTGGTTCGTTTTCCTAAAAATGGCGACTTCCCTTTGATTGAAACTGTAAATACATTTGGTGCAAGTAGTGTAAAGGGAAATAAACACTTCGCTGATCAACGGCCTTTATATCAAGCGCAACAATTGAAAAAAATGACTTTAGATAAAGCCGAAGTGTTAAAAAATGCAGAAAGCATTTATCATCCTCAATAATAGTTGGATATAAAATTTATAATCTTGCAGTAACGATACTTTTATCCAATAATGCCTTAGTATCGTATAAAATGGAATTAGGATTAGATTTTAATTGGGTATAATCCAATGATTTAAAAAAATCATGAGCTACTGTTAATATAATAGCATCATAATTAGTGAGGGTAGTCACTAAATTAATTTGATGAGTATGCCATACTTCCTGTGCATTTGCAAAGGGATCAAATGCAACTACATCAACGCCCATTGCTTTTAATGCAGTATAAATTTCAAAGGTTTTAGAGTTTCGAATATCGGGGCAATTTTCCTTAAAAGTGACGCCCAACAATAACACTTTAGCACCTTGTACTTTAAAACCATATTGTATTAAAAGCTTAATCACTTTTTCTGTTATAAAGGAACTCATTTGATCATTCACATTACGACCCGATAAAATAACTTGTGGGTGATAACCCAAGCTGGTGGCTTTATGCGCTAGGTAATAAGGATCAACACCAATACAATGCCCACCTACCAATCCTGGCTTAAAGGGTAAAAAATTCCATTTTGTAGCTGCTGCTTCTAGTACATCATGGGTATCAATACCCATTTTATCAAACATCAAAGCAAGCTCATTGACAAAAGATATATTAATATCTCTTTGTGCATTTTCAATTGACTTAGAAGCTTCTGCTACTTTTATACTAGGCGCCTTATGGGTCCCAGCAGTAATAATGCTAGCATATAAAGCATCCACTTTATTTGCAATTTCTACAGTGGAACCCGAAGTCACTTTTTTTATCTTTGTTAGTGTATTAATTTTATCACCTGGATTAATTCGTTCTGGCGAATAGCCACAAAAGAAATCTTGGTTATATATTAATCCGCTATTTTCTTCTAAAACAGGAACGCAATCTTCTTCGGTACATCCCGGGTAAACGGTACTTTCATAAATAACAAGATCTCCCGTTTTTAAAATGGACCCTACCATTTTTGATGCCGTCAATAATAAAGTTAAATCAGGTTGCTTGTCTTTTGTCACTGGCGTAGGTACCGTAATGATAAATATATTGCAATTTTTAATCAACAAAAGTTGATCACTAAAACTAAGCTTTATTGTGTTTGTTATTTCATCCTTGGTACATTGTAAGGTGGTATCTATCCCCTGGTTTAATTGAGCAACACGGTCTGTATCAATATCAAACCCAATCACTTGATATCGTTGTCCAAATGCAACTGCTAAAGGCAGTCCCACATAACCTAGGCCTATGACAGCAATGGTATCGTTTATGAGAGTAGATGATTGTTGCATTCTCATTCAAAGTTAATGGTCAGATAAGTGTCTTCCATATATTTTTTCACCTGCGTTTATAGCAATGGGTAATCTGTTTTGTGGAGGAGGCAAAGGACATGTAGCAAATTTTGTAAAAGCACAGGGCGGATTATAGGCCTTATTAAAATCAATTTCTGTGTTGCCATTGGCATCAGGCTTGGCAATATCTATGAATCGACCAGCACCATAAGTAGTCACATCAGAAGTGGCATCTGCAAAAGTGATAAACAATGTCTGCGCTCCTTCGTCAATGACATCTAAGTTGTATTCTTTATTTTGATAGCTGAATGATAATTTGCCCGCATTTTTGGTAGCTAAATTTTGACCTAATACATTTAATATCATTAATTCTGATTGCACTGGAGGATGTAATACTGCTTTTATTTTCCATTGTTCATTTACTGGAAAACGATCAATGCCTTTAAATGAAGACACATTTATTGATTGTAAATTTCTAAATCGAACTCCAATTTTTTCAGCTCGTTTAATGATGGTCCAACTATAATGAGACCAGGTCATTTCTATGTTGAGCGCTTTCTCATTAAAAACACAAATCTTTTTTTCTAACGGCAAGACAACATTATTTACTTTGACCTGATATGAATTTAGGTTTTCCCATAAAACACTATCGCCATCTAAAATAAAATTTCCAATTTGGCTAGGGAAACTTGTATCTAGTGAATTTAAGTTTTCATATTTACAATCATTGCCCTTTGCAGTACCCAATGAATTGACACCCTTGTGTAGCCAAAACAAACCTTCTAGATTTAACCATCCATTGGGCATTTTTAAATCCTTTTCTCGCTCATTATGCCATTGATCTATAAGCTTGGTATAGTCCATTTTATTAGTGTTTTGTGCATGCATTAAAGGATGGAATAAAAGCGCACAAATCATGAATGTTCCCATCAAACTTTTTGGCCAAATCCCTAGATAGTTCATAAGTGTATGATATTAGTACCAAAAATAAGTTAAAATGTGGTGGATTAAATAAGTCATTATTAAATCATTGATATTATGTCCTTAATTTATATAATTTTACGCTAGATAAAACGGATTTTAAAATGAAAAAAATACTTATTGCTTTTAGCCTATTTTTTATAATGATGGGATGTAAAAAGGATCTCTCAGTAAACTCAAATAATGGCATGGCCAACAATAGCGATGTGAATACCTGGATCCATAATACTATGAGCTATTATTATTTATGGAATACCAATATGCCAAAAATATCGAATACTAATTTGAATGATCATCCTATGAATTATTTTTATAGCGTTTTGTACGACTATGGAAATACGGATCGTTTTTCATGGATTGATAGTAGTGCCACAAATTTAACCAATCAATTAAATGGTATCAATACCGTACTAGGAATTAAATACTCTGTTTTTTATGTGGATAATGCACAATTGAATGTGGCTTTTGTCATAGCTTATGTACTACAGGGTAGCCCTGCCGAAAAAGCTGGTTTAAAAAGAGGGGACATTATTTTGAAAGTAGATGACGTTACAATTACGAAAAATAATTATTCTAGTATTTTACAAAATCAAACTTTGAAATTAGGACTTGGTTCCTATGCAAGTGGTGTATTTAGCAGCAATGGAATTGCTATGACTGTTACTAAAGTTGAGTTGCAAACCAACCCCATCTTAAAAGACACCATTATTAAATGGGGTGGGAAAAAAGTAGGGTATATGGCTTACATACAATTTTTATCTAGCTACGACGATAGTTTAAGAGCTGTCTTTGCCCGATTTAAAGCAGGAGGCGTGAATGAGTTGGTGATTGATTTGAGATACAATGGAGGAGGTTATGTAACATCATCTGATTTATTGACCGATCTTATCGTAAAGGATTTAGCTACAAAGGTTGATATGATCATGAACAAAAAAGTATATAACGCCACCTACACACAAGACCTAAATAAATCCAGCGGTTCAACTGCATTTAATACCAATTTTAAAATGGAATCTAATAATTTGGGGACATTATCGAGGGTATTTTTTTTAGTAGCGAATGGTACTGCTTCTGCTAGCGAATTAGTTATTAATAATTTAAAGCCATTCATGGATGTGATTTTAGTTGGCGAACATACTTATGGAAAAAATGTAGGGTCCTTCACTTTAACGGATAGTAAAAATAGATGGAATTATGGTTTACAACCCATTACATTTAAAATTGCAAATTCAAAAGATGAATCTAATTATGGGACCAAGGATGGTTTCCTTCCTGACATTGCTATTACCGATAATATCCTACCTTATAAACAACTAGGCGACCCATTAGAAACGGTTTTAAATAAAGCCTTATTATTCATTAGCCCTATTGCTTATAAGCCTTTTGGCATGAATGTTTCCAGTAACGAAAGCAAAGCTAATTTATTTCAAACTAAGGCCATTTCGGATAATATAAAAATGGATCGCTTGGATATGTGGATTAAACCAAAGTAATAGTGTAATTTTATTTTTATTAATTCAATAACTGCTTACATGAAAAAATACATGCTTCTTCTTATTCAATGTTTCATGGCTTTTTTAGTGATGGGTCAAGGCATTGTAAAAGAAAAACAAACTATAACAAGTAAAATTTTAAATCGAGAAGTTCATTATACTATTTACTTACCTGCTGATTATAATACAAGCGAACGTTCCTACCCTGTCACCTATTTATTGCATGGATATGGAGATGCAGATGACGGATGGGTTCAATTTGGAGAAATTAATCGCTTGGCCGATAAGGCCATTTCAGATGGCACTATTCCTCCAATGATTATTGTAACACCAGATGGTTTTAAAAGTTTTTATATTAATGCAGCAGATGGTTCATTAGATTATGAAGATTTTTTTATTAAGGAATTAATACCCTTTATTGAAAAAACATACAAGGTGAAGTCTGAAAAAAGGTACCGAGGTGTTGCAGGCCTTTCAATGGGAGGTTATGGTGCTTTAATATACGGTTTAAAATATCCCCAGCTATTTGCAGCAGTTGCACCGCTAAGTGCCGTAGTATGGTCCGACAAGGATATTATGAATGCCTCCGATAATATTTACAATAGTGGCCTTTTTGCGACGAATGCGAATAAAAATGCAAAAGGAGCTAACCGTATCACTGATGCATGGCTTCGCAATAGTCCTTTAGCCATCATAGAAAAAAAATCAGTTGAAGAATTATCTTCAGTGAAGTATTGGATTGACTGTGGAGATGATGATAATTTATCAATAGGTAATTCCAATTTACATATCGCATTGTCCAATAAAAATGTACCCCATGAATTTAGAATTCGTGATGGTGTACATAACTGGACCTATTGGCGCTCGGGTATCATCAATGCCCTTTCCTTTATTGGCAATAACTTTCATCAATAAATAATTAGTATCCCATGAGCATTCAAGTATTTGTAACAGGCGGCACTTTTGATAAAGAATACAATGAACTTAATGGAAGTTTATACTTTAAGGAAACTCATTTACACGAAATGTTGCAACTTGGACGAAGTCAACTTGAATTATCCATCACTACTTTGATGATGAAGGATAGTCTGGATTTTATAGATGCAGACCGAAAGCAAATTGCAGATGCCTGTATACAGTCTCCTGCTCAAAAAATTGTAATCACACACGGCACAGATACCATGACTATTTCAGCAAGTTACCTTGCAGATTGTTGTGGAGATAAAACCATTGTATTGACTGGCGCCATGGTTCCATATAAATTTGGGAGTTCCGATGGTTTATTCAACTTAGGCAGCGCATTAGCATTTGTACAAGTACTTCCTAAAGGAGTTTACATTGCAATGAATGGTAAAGTTTTTGAAGCAAATAAGGTGCAGAAAAATAAGGACAGAGGTGAATTTGAGGCTATTAAGTAAAATGGGTTCTATCCACTTAATAACACTACCTTCCTTTTCTATTTCGTCGGATAATGATAATGACCAAGGCTACGATTCCAAACAAAATAGGCAAACTCATAATTAATAAATTAATATCATAAAGGTATGAAAAAACCAATGCTCATTGCAATTTGCTTTGTTATTGCAAGTTGTTCACCTACCAAAAAAATAATTGTTTCAATGAGTGAAATACAAACAGCAAGATGGACGAATCAGCCTGAGGAGCAAGTAATTGCAAAATTAGGTGCTTTTAAACATAGAGAGAATAATGAAATGGGATACATGCTATTATTTGACTATAGCACTTATTTAATACCTAAAAAATCAGCCTATACTCCCAATTATCCAACAAGTCCTTCTAGTAATGGCACTAACCAAATTGATAAAAATGGCATGTTGCGAATTCAACCCACTACTTATGTCACCACTTCGGCTAAACCTGCATCAGCAGATAATTTAAAGGAATATAAGAATCAAAAAATACTTGAATTTTATTTTGATAAAAATAAAAAAGTCATTTATGTAAATGCCGTTGGCTATCCTGATTCAGTTAGGTATGAACCCCGTCATAAATAATTATTTCAATTGATTGGTGTCCACTCTAGTAGGTGTATCCTTACCAGCAATAATTGATTTTGCACTTTTAGCAATGGCTTTTATAATTTGCGTCATATTATCAATATCGAGGGTACTAAATTCATCACTTGGTTTATGGTAATTTGGCTCATTGTCCATTTTTGAAGTAGAAATAGTATGTGCTGGAACGCCTAGTCTTGCTAGCGTAGCATTATCAGATCTGTAAAATAAATTTTGAGTGGTATAAGGATCTGGATAAAAATGAAAATCACTTCCTTCTAAGTTTTTTTGAAGTATAGCACCCATATCTGTTTTTTCGAACCCTGTGATATATGCGCTATTTTTTCCCCAATTACTCTCAGTCCCAATCATTTCAATATTAAACATTGCCTTTACTTGTAAAGGATCAAATTGCTTTGAAAAGTATTGTGCACCAAAACCGCCAGACTCTTCGGCAGTGAAGGCCGCAAATACCAATGTACGCTCATTGTTAGCCAAAACAGAAAAATATTTTGATAACATAATCATTGCAGTTGTGCCAGCGGCATCATCATTAGCGCCATTAAAAATAGAATCTCCATTTACTGCTCTTTTTCCAATCACACCAAGGTGATCATAATGGCCCGAAAAAATAACATACTCATTTGGCAAAGTTTTCCCAGGTAGGATACCTACTACATTAGCTAAATTTAGTTTTTCAATTTTATGGTTAGCTTCAATTGTAAATTGTTTGGGAATTTGATTACTTAGAACAATTAAAATTGATTTTTGTTGCTCGGTCATCCCGGATTTAAATTGTGTCAATCTTCCAAAATTAGCAGCTAATGATTCATCAACTAAAATCAAATAATTTTTATTAGAAGTCATATATTTTCTGACTGTTAAAAATAAATTATCTTCCTTAGCTACTTTTACAATTTCATAACCACTATTCTCATTTACTTTTAAATTGGCTTCTGCTGTAATAGCAATAATATTTTTTGTCTCAATACTAGTGCCATCAAAATTTCCGCTAGCAGATATAAATTTGGTATTTAATCTCGAAAAGGATTGTAAAAATCCATCACTATTATTAAAAGTAGTTAAACCGTTTTGCTTAAATTCATTTGCAATAAATAATGATGCTTTTTCTAGCCCTTCACTATATATTTGACGACCTTGCAACTCATCTGATGATAAAAATTTTTCAATACGCTCCGTTTCCTTACTATTAATAAATTTATCGGCTTTTTGACTATTTGCGGTAAAAGCAACGAATCCTAAAGAGAGAATAGCTAATAAAATTCTTTTTTGCATTGGATTGATATTTATTTTAGAGCAAATATAATCTCAAAATAAGGATAAAGAGGTAGTATTTAAAGGTGTAATTAAAATGTTTATGTAATTTTATAGCCACTATGCACTCAGACCAAGAATTAATCATTCAATTCCAACAATCCATTCAACGGGAACAATCGTTCACTCAGTTGGTGAAAAAGCACCAAGTGAAGGTGTACCATCAAATAAAAAGAATGGTGTTAGATCATGATGATGCTGATGATATAGCTCAAATGGTATGGATCAAAATTTGGAACAAATTGGATGGTTTTAAAATGGAGAGTGAATTCAGTACCTGGCTATTTCGTATTGCCTATAACGAAACCCTCAATTTTTTGGCAAAACAAAAAAGACAGGGTACCTCTAACTCTAATTCCGATCTTTTAGACTACGAAAATCTATCTAGTCAAACAGATGCTCCAAAAAGCAGTGAAATTCAGATTAAATTAGACCAAGGAATTAAGCAACTACCTGAAAAACAGCAATTTGTATTTATGGTGCGTTATTTTGAAGAATTAAATTATGAAAAAATTGCAAACATCACTGGTACTACGGTAGGCGGTGCAAAGGCCAATTACCATCAAGCGGTAAAGAAATTAGAGGAATTTTTAAAGAATACTTAAACCAACTTATTAATCAATTGTCAAAATTGTACAAATGGAAACAAATAACGAAAATATTGAATTAAACAAGGACAAATTAGCAGCAGAACAGCTTTTTGCCAAGGAGGATTTTGCCCATTTTAATTTAAAAAAAACAGAAGCGCCAAAAGACTATTTCGATACCTTTTCAGATAAGCTACTTGATCGAATTTCAAAAAATAAGCCTTCTGTATTTTATCTTACTACTTATGGGAAAATGGCTATTGCGGCCATCTTCATTTTTGTTATTGCAAGTACTTTTATATTTTTAAATACTCAACCAAAAATAAAATCAGAACTAGCAGTCATTTCGATTCAAGATATCTCAAACGAAGAAATAGAATCTTATGTTAATGCAAATGAATGGATCGCTGAGATGGACTGGCAAACTGAAAGTGTAAAATTAGAATCTGAAAACAGTTCAATCTTAAAAGATACCATCGATTAATTAATTATATAAGCAGGTAATGATTGTCTTAAACAATTAAAATCCTACTACCTTAAAAATATATTTTATGAAAAAATTATTATACACTTTAATATTCTCTTTGTTATTGACTTCTGTAAGTGCACAACCTCCTGAAGGCCGAAGAAATCGTCCTAATGATCAAGAAATGAAAAGAGATCATCAATCCAACAGAGTGAATATGGAAATGTTCAAGATTAAATTTGTAACTGAACAACTATCGCTTACGCCACAAGAAGCGCAAGCATTTTGGCCTGTATATAACGAACATCGCGATTTAGTCCGTTCTATATTAAAAGATAAAAAAGAAAATGAAATAGATTTACAAGAAGCTTTATTGAATGCACGTAAAAAAATGGCATTAGCACTAAAGGCTATTTTAAAAACAGATGCACGTGTAAATGATGCATTAAAAGTAGATAGAGAATTTTACAAAAAAGCTAGAACCGAAATGATGCGTCGTCGTGGTGGACCACCACCCCCACCTCAAGGTTCATAAATTTAATATTGACCTATGTAAGTCCCAACTTCTTGATATTGAGAGAGGTTGGGACTTTTAGTTTTCGCAATTTTCACCATCACAACAAGGTGCAATATTAGTACCACAAATACTACACTGATAATGGCCATGTACCATCACTGGCTCCATTTGCTGCGAACATACTGGACAAATTTGAATGGCCATATGATTTATTTAAATATTATAAAATTTACCATCCCTTGTATTCATACTTATTCATGTGTTTAGTATATTACATTAATAAAGCAATAGGAATATTTAAAACTAATAATTTTTATACTATGAAAAATAAAATTCTATTATTTATTTTAATTTTTTCAACTATTCATATGTCAAAATCAACAGCGCAATATCTGCCCCTATATGACCAAATACCTAATTATATAGATGCAGCCAATGAGGAAAATGTAACGAATGATGGGATAATACGAATCGCAAAAGTATCTATTCCTGCATATCAATACTTTAGAGTAGCTAAGGACTATATAAAAAGGCCCTGCGTAATTATTTGTCCTGGTGGTGGTTATGGTATTTTAGCTGCCTCTCATGAAGGAACCGATGTGGCTGCATTTTTTAATTCTATTGGGGTGAATGCCATTGTTTTAAAATATCGAATTCCAAGTAGTAAACATCAATTAGATAAAACCATTGCTCCCCTTCAGGATGCACAACAAGCCATATATTTGGCCCGAAAAAATGCAGCGGATTGGGGAATTGATGATCACAAAATTGGGATCATGGGCTTTTCGGCAGGGGGACATTTGGCGTCAACGGCTGCAACGCATTTTGATGATCTAAAAATTAACTTCCCTGAAAAAATCTCATGTCGTCCAGATTTTCAAATACTGATTTATCCCGTTATTAGTTTTAGCAGTTTTGGTCACAGTGGATCAAGAGATAATTTAATTGGACCCATCATATCTGAAGATCAAGTTCATTATTTTAGTAACGAAGAGCATGTTACAAAAAATACCCCTCCTGCTTTTTTAGTACATGCAAAAGATGACGGTGCTGTTCCGGTAGCCAACTCCATCCAATTTTATAATCAACTCATGCAACATCAAGTCCCCGCTGAAATTTATCTTTTTGATAAAGGGGGGCATGGATTTGGAATGAAAAATGATGCCAGTGAAATATTCTGGCCTACATTATTGCAGCATTGGATGATCCATCAAAATATTATTAAATAGTATTACTCCTTTACTTCGCTTCCCTTCCATCCATAATAGGCGACTACTAAAAAGGATACCATCGGTACGAGATACCCCATTTGAATATTGCCTGTTGCATCGGATATCAGCCCAAATAGGCGAGGTAAAATGGCACCCCCAACAATGGCCATAATAATCAAGCTACTACCCATTTCGGTATCTGTACCTAATTGTTTAATACCTAATGAAAAGATGGTGGGGAACATAATAGACATGAAAAAGCACATAATGATTAAGGCATAAATAGTAATCATGCCATGTGTAGCAATTGCAATAATACAAAGTACTGCTGCTATTAATCCATAAAGAGTTAATAGTTTACTTGGTGCAATGTAATTCATTAAAAATGTTCCCGTAAATCGACCAATTAAAAAAGCCAAAGTGCCAAAACTTAAATATTGAGCAGCTTGGAATTGATTGATTCCAGCAGATTCAGTTGCAAATAAAATGAATAAACTTAAAACACATACCTGCGCTCCTACATAAAAGAATTGAGCAATGACTGCCCATCTTAAATGAGTATGTTGGAAAGTACCTAACACTGTTGCTTTGTTAGTTGTAGAATTTTTTGCTCTAATATCTGGTAGTTTTACTAAATAAAATAAAACAGCAATAACAATTAATACCAACCCTAATATAGTATAGGGTGTTTTAACTGTATACGCTTCAGAAGCCAAGGCAGCTTGTCGAACCGATGCAGACATGGCAGTTAAGGCTTCGGGTGAATTGCCTTGTGTAAATATAACTTTGGCGCCAATTAAAGGAGCTAAAAAAGCAGCAAGTCCGTTAAAAGATTGCGCTAAATTTAATCTTTGTGTTGAAGAAGACGGATCTCCCAATGCAGAAGCATAAGGATTGGCAGCGGTTTCGAGTATCGTAAGGCCACAAGCAATAACAAAGGAGGCAAACAAAAAATAAACATAGGATTGGTTGTTCGCTGCAGGTACAAATAAAAAGGCGCCCATTGCAAATAATAAAAGTCCAATGATAATACCTGTTTTATATCCGAATCTCTTCATGATAAGCCCTGCTGGTAAAGCCATAAAAAAATATGCAATGTATACTGCAGAGTCAACCAATGTAGATTGTGTAGTGGTTAAAGTAAAAGATTTTTTTAAATGTGGAATTAAGATAGGTACCAAATTATTAGCAAAGCCCCATAAAAAGAATAAACAAGTAATTAATATAAAAGGGATAAAGTCTTTTTTCGATTTTTCCATTGAATTTGGTTTTAATTAAGTTTTTTGATTGCTTTAAAGATGATCTATTTGATGACACCTATTAGATGAGCAAGCTGTATTTTGTTTAATGAATTATGATTAAATATAATTCATGCAAAACAAAAAAACAAAAAAAGCTTCCAAAAACACTTAAAAGCAGTAACTTAATCATTGAATTTTAATCTGAATATTAATCAAATAAGTTTTTTATGAAAAAATGGTATTTTTTATGTGTATTGCTGCTAGGTGTATTGCAAACTCAAGCTAATAACAACGCAGTACCTCGAGAATTTTATTTAATCAAAATATTCCACTGTAGTTCACAAAAACAATTGGATCATATTGACCAATACTTACAATCTGCGTATTTACCCTTTTTACATAAAAGTGGTTTTAAAAAAATAGGCGTCTTTTCCCCATTAGATAATGACACCAGTGCAGATAAGCGCATTTATGTATGGATACCATTAAAAACCTTGAATCAATTAGAGCAATTAGACCAGCCTATTGAAAATTTAGATCCCTTTGGAAATGACCCATTACTTCGTTTAGATAATAAAGACAGTAGTTTGCCCTATAATCGTATTGAAGTTTTATTAACTAAAGCATTTAAACTGCAACCTCAATTTAATGCCAATTCAAATTTAATAAAAACCAATACTCGGATTTATGAATATCGAAGCTATGAAAGCCCTACCGAGGAAATGCATTTACGCAAAATTCATATGTTTAATGAAGGGCAAGAAATTACACTATTTAATAAATTAAATTTTAATGCTATTTTTTATTCTAAAGTGATTGCGGGTGGCAGGACTCCCAACTTAATATACATGACCAGCTTTAATAATATGGCGGAACGCGATGCACATTGGAAAGCTTTTTTTGATGATGCTATTTGGAAAAAAATTGCACCCGATAAAAAATATCAAAAAATTGTAAACAAAGGCGAAACTGTATTAATGACTGCAAAAAATTATGCTGATTTTTAATCAAGTAATTCGATGCCCATTAATTTAATTAATTCTAACTGCGCATTACAAAGTTGATATTGATACTGGAGCTGATTGAGCAAAGCCCTTTGATAATCCGCATTTGTTGAAGTGATTTCAATAGGCGTTGCGGTTCCATTTTTTAATTTGCTGACACTTAATTTTTGCGCTAATGCGGCTTGCTCTATTTGAGTAGCCGCATTTTTTATTCTGCTTTCATTGCTATTGATATCTATTAATGCAGCTTGAATATCTTTTTCAACATCATGTTGTTGCGCAATTACACCTGTTTCATTCAATGCTAAAGAGCGCTCCTGAATTTTAATTTGTTGTTTTGTCTTGCCTCCGTTAAATAAAGGAACAGAAAATCCAATACCGGCATTGTAATTAAAACGAGGATCTTGTATTTCAGGTAAATACCCGTTTCTAGAGCCTACGCTGGCTTTTAGCCCTACAGAAGGACGCTCAATTAATTTAGTAATGGCTACTTCGGCCTTTGATACATTTACTTTATCCTTTGTGATTGCCAAGCTAGGATTGTGTATCAATGCCATTTGTAAGGCTTCGTCTAAAGTGTATTTTTTCAAAGTAATACTAAGCTGGCCTTCTGTAATATTAGTGACGCCTGTAGCATATTTTAATAAGTTCAGTAGCTTTTGACTATTGTTTTCTAAATCAATCTTTCTATTTAACTCATTGTCTATCTTACTTTGAATAGTCAACAAGTCCAATTGAATTGCATTTCCATTTTTTAATTGCGTTTCAACCACTACTTTATTTTCGTTAAGTAACTGTAACACTTGACTTTGAATATCAATCGCCTTTTTGGTATAAATAATTTGGTAGTACAATTGACTTATTTGAAAAAATAAACTGTGCTTCAATTCTTCGGCAATATGTTTTGAAGTTTGTAATTCTAATTTTGCTTTTTGAATACTAGATTGTAATCGACCAAAATCAAACAAAGTATAAGTACCATTGAGCGCCCCTGAGACATTATGCACGGGTGCAAATTGAAAAGTTTTATCACCAAATGCTACTTCTATTTTAGGTTGCACATAGGCATAACTTGCATCAAGTGTAATATCTGGATATTTATTTAATTCGGCCAATGCTACTTTATCTTCGGCCAATTGTACCGATTGTTGTACCTCCTTCACTTTTGGAAAATAAAGTAAGGACTGATTTAATAAATTTTTAAGTTCGCCATTTATTAAGCTTTGTGCAATACAAGTAGAATAACTACTCATGACTACTAAAATACCTACCATTATTTTTTTCATATCTCGTTTACTTTAAAAGTATAAATACATTTTTAATGCGCTTCTGCCGCGGCATCAGCAGCAGCTTTATCCATTTTTTTATTAGTCCTTAAGAAAAAAACTAAAGGGATGACTACAATAAAGAAAATACCTACTAATCTAAATGTATCTAGATAAGATAGATAATAAGCTTGCCGATCCACAGACATATCAATCATTTTATAAGCCCTTTGAGTGGCTCCATGTAAATCGCCCGTTTTAGAGGCAATGCCTTGCGTGACAGCAGTCACTCTTTCATGCCATTGCGCGCCATCCGATGGCATATTTGCAAGCAAATTAGTGCGATGTTGAAAATATTGTTTTGCTACATAATTATTAGCCATTGCAATACCAAATGCTCCTCCCAATTGACGAATCATATTATTTAAAGAAATGCCAGCTGCGTAATCTTTAGGGGCCAAGCCTACCACCGCCTGATTGATCAATGGTAATTGACTCATCGAAATACCAAATGCTCTAATCAACAATGGCCAAAAAAAGTCCCATTTACTGGCATCCAAAGGCATGGAAGCGCTATAAAATGCATACACCGAAAACAAGCTAAACCCAACAATAACGAATGGAATAGGTGTCACACCCTTGCTCATCAATTTGCCAATAATGGGCATCATAATCACCCCTGCTAAAGTTGGAGGTAATAGTGAAATACCTGTTTCAAATGCAGTATAGCCCATGATTCTCTGTGCAAGCACAGGGTATACAAATACAGAAGTAAACAAACCAAAGCCCGCTACAAATGTAAAAATGGTGGTAAAGGCAAGGTTTCGATTTTTAAGTACTCTTAAGTTAACAGCCGGCTGCTTGATATTTAATTCATATAAAATAAATGAAATAAGCCCAATCACTGCGATACCAGAACAATAGCGAATGGTTTCACTATTAAACCACTCCTCTGATTCTCCTCTTTCCAAAACATATTGCAGACATCCAATTCCTGCCATTAATAGCATGATGCCTGTATAATCTATCTTAATGGCATCTTTCCCTTTTCCCTCACCTTCTTTTTTATCTATAAATGTGAAAGATAAAAAAGTAGCAATGATACCAATAGGAATATTAATCATAAAAATTAAAGGCCAACTATTGTGCTCAATAATCCAACCTCCTAATGTTGGACCTAATGTTGGACCCAATACAATCCCCATTCCAAATAAACCTGCAGCCATAGGCCGATCCTTGGGTTCGAAAGCATCAAACAATATCGCTTGTGAAGTTGACAGCAATGCCCCACCGCCAACACCTTGTACAAAACGCCAAAGGATTAATTCTAATAAACTATCCGACTGCCCACATAAGTATGACGCCGCCGTAAAGATGATCATCGAAACGATGTAATAATTTTTACGCCCAAAATATTCTGCTAAAAAACCAGTAAGCGGAATAATAATAACATTGGCAATAGCATAGGAAGTAATCACCCAACTTACATCTTCGATACTTACACCCAAGCTTCCCGAAATGTCGTTTAATGCAACATTGACAATAGAAGTATCAATCAGCTCCATAATAGCAGCTGATACAGTCGTAATTACAATAATGGTTCTTGCGATGCCCTTAAGCGCTGCCATGCTTACTATTTGTCAACGGTGATAAATACACTCATCCCTGCTCTTAATTTATTTTTAAAAGCAGCTTGATTGTTGATGGCTATTTTTACTGGAATTCGTTGGGTTACTTTGATAAAATTTCCACTTGAATTATCTGGAGGAAGTAATGAAAATTTTGCACCTGTTGCATCACTTAAGCTTTGGATAGTCCCTTCGATATCTAGGTCTGGGAAAGCATCAATTCGAATTTTTACTTTTTTTGTTTCAATTAAAGATTCTAATTGACTTTCCTTAAAATTTGCAACCACCCAAAAATTACTATCATTCACAATACTAAATAATGGAGTACCCGCTTGTACAAATTGACCAATACTGATATTTTTTTTACCTAGCTTTCCTGTATTGGGGGCCGTTATTGTCGTATAAGTTAATTTTAATTCTGTTTCTTTAATTTTAGCTTTTTTCATATCAATCATCGCCAAAACTCTATTTACATTTTCCTTTAATGCAGCAATTTTATTATTAGCAGTTGCATATTCAGTTTGAGCATTACTAAATTCCTGATTTGCAGTAGAAACCTGGAATTCAGATTCCTCTAATTGTTTTTTAGTAATGGCTTGCTCCTTAAATAAATTTTGATCTCTACTTAAATCATTGCCTACCTTTTTTAATTTAATATTTTTTAAATCAATATTGCCCTTGTTTATTTTTAGAGAAAGTATGGCATTTTCTAATTGCGCTTTCGCATTAGAAACCTCTGCCGATGTTTGAAGCAGGTCAGCTTGCTGCTCTTCTAATTGCATTTTTAATTCAGCATCATCTAATTGTGCTAAAATTTGAGATTGATGCACAGAATCATAATCCTTCACTTCTAATGATTTTACATAGCCTGAAATTCGAGTTAAAACAGGTACAATAGTGGTTTCAATTTGTGCATTGTCTGTGGTTTCATGCGTAATTGAAAAAATAACTTTTCTGCCGCCAAAATATAAGGCCACAATCAATAAAATGCTAATAACCACTTTACGAATACTTGCTTGTTTTTTCTTTTTTTGCTCCTCCATAATAGAATATAAATTAATGTGCTAAATAAGGATGCAAATTAATGTAATTAAGGTAAAAGCATTCAGAAATTTGAGAAATTACTAAAATGGTAAGCACATATTAATATATTTTAAATGATTGGGCTACCCCTTTCATCGTTGGTCTCTAAAGGACTCGCTTTATTATTAAAAATGCATGCACCTAATGAAAATTGTATTAGTGATACAAAAAAGCCAAGGATATGCCCAAGATTGTTTTTATAATGATTAAGCCATCGATAAGTATGACATTTTCATGAATTTTTTTCCGCTTAGGAATCATATAAATCACTTTTATCAATGCAAAGGCAATGAAAAAAGGAAAAATTATAAATAGAAAATGTTGATGAGCCCTAAAAAAAACATATAGCCCTAACCATATATAGGTAATAAGTAATGGAATAATAATTCTAAAAATAGTCGTCCTGGCGCCATACTTAACTACAACTGTTTTTACAAATTCGTCCACATCTCTATTAATATCTTTAATATCAAATAAGATGGTTAACATTAATATAAAAATAAACTGTTGTAATAAATATATATAATGAGTAGGATTAGAAAGATGAAATAAAGGCAATGAATGATTTTCAATCACTAATGGCAACCAACAACAAACTAAAGTCCACACCCAAGCAATGCTTATGCTTTTTATAAAACCTACACTTCTAATTTGAAAAGATTTTAAAAAATACTGGCTCGGTATATAATATAGTGCTGTAATCAGTAGCGTAATTAAAATAAAAATTCGATCCTGTATTTCAAGTTCAATAAGTTGTTGCATCAATCCAAGGGGGGCTACTGCTAAATATACAAGGAATGCCGCTAATATAAACTGTCTAATTAATAAATAAGTTTTAGCATTCGCATACCACTGAGTGCGTTCATTATACAATCCTTGCGCTTGTTCATTTAAATAAGCTAGTGTATAATAAAAAACAATGGCTGCATAAATAAATAAAATTAAATTCAAAGAGGGTAAAGTCTGTTTAATAATCAACGAGCTTTCAATGGCCAACAAAGCACCACAAATACCATAAAAATGATTACTCCAAAGCAACAGTCCTTTCCAAGTAAAAAACAATTTACATTTCAATATAATGATATTAAGGGTTTTCGATTGTTAAATGGTATGCTTGAACGAGTGCTGGATTTTCGGGTGTTAAAGTAAATGCCAATTTTAATTTACCCATCTCACATTCAATAATACAATACCCTCTTAATTGATTCTCAGCAATCATTGTATTTACTTTTTTAATTTTCCCTACTTTCATAAAAATTTCATCAGCAGATTTTTTTAAGGCCTCAATAGGATAATCATCAAAAAAATTCTCCGCAAAAATTGTTTCCTTATTATTCCAATGAGTGATGATGCCTGCTAATTCCTTTTGCCTTTGTGCTAGTATGGGTGAAACACTTACTAAGCGTGGCTTTAGGTGAGCCAATTGAATAATCGTATCTAACACAATTAAGTTGATAGTTGAAGTTGGCGCATAAGTTACATTAGCAAATAAAATAACGCCAATCCCATAGTCAGGCAAAAAGCGCCAATTGGAACCAAACCCAGGCAAGCCACCACTATGACCAATACTTTTTTTATTTTCTGCATCAATCATCCAATGAAGTCCATATGAATAACTGTCAATAGTTGCCATTATTTTGCCACTTGGGAATCGAGTATAAGGATTCAATGCAATGAAACGAGCAGGTTGATGCATTTCTCTAATACTACTTCGTTTGATTGGAAATGTTTCATTACCATTTCGCTCAGGCCAAGCCGCTTCGTGCATGGCAACATACTTGCTAAACATATCAATAGAAGTAATCATCCCTCCCATCGCACCATAAATGCCATTCTTTAATGGTTGCTCTTTACGCCATTGATTATTAATGTATCGATATCCATATGCAAATTTATCTTTAGGAATACTGGTATACTCATAAGTGGTATTATTCATTCCTAAGGGTGTCAGAATATTTTTATGAATATATACATCATATGTCATGCCAGATACTTTATGAATTATATACCCCAACATTGCAAAACCCAAATTACTATACTCATATGCGACACCTGCCGTGTTGGAAAAAGATAATTGCGTTTTGATGAGTGTATTTAAATCGGCTTCCGTATCATCTAACTGCCTATCGCCCCAAGGATTGTCCTCAGGAAAACCTGCGCTATGACTCATTAAATGACGAATCGTAATAAGGGGAGCGTCTGTTGTAAGCCCTTGCCCTTTTAATGCTGGGATGTATTTTTCAACGGCATCGTCCAATTGTAATTTTCCTTCATCTCTTAATTTTAAAATGGCCATGGCAGTGAAACTTTTTGACATGGATGCTATACGAAACATAGAAGCACTATTAGCAGGGATTTTTTCCTCCAAATTCGCAAATCCTTCACTTCCCTTATAAACTAATTTTCCATCTACTACAATTCCAAAAGCGTAACCTGGAAAATGGTTTTCAGTAGCAAATTTTTTATAGATCTGCTCCACTAAGGGAAATATTTTAGCAATTCGTTCATTACGAGTGGCGTCCTGATAGGTAGGAGCAGTATATGCCGAAGACACTTGTGCATCAAGTTGTATTAACTGTATGATAAAAATGAAGCTAATAATGAAGGATTTCATAATATTGATTTTATCTAATTTAAAACATATTTCATTACATCGTAAAACTTTGTCTGCTAATTAATAAAGGGCCTTCTACAATGGCACCTTTCATCAAAAAAGGAGTATTCAAGTAGGTAGATTAGTACATATTTGGTAATTTCCTATATACAAATCAATTTTATGCGTAAATACTTACTCTTCATTATCATGGTGATGCCTTTTTTTGCGATGAGTCAACAAAAAGCAAATTATAGTTTAGCAGCTCGATTTTCTCCAAAAAAATTAGACAAGATGATTTTCTCATTGTCTGTGGACCCTCATTGGTTAAAATTGTCTAATAAATTTTGGTACACTTACGAAACAAGTGAGGGTAAACAATGGAATATTGTAGACCCTGCAAAAAACGAAAAAAGATCGATGTTCAATCGTGATAAATTAGCAGCAGAGCTGACTAAAATTATTAAAGATCCATTTGATGGTCAGCATCTACCTATTGATTCCTTAAAATTTATTAAGGATGAAAACTGGATTCAATTTGAATTGAAAAGTTCCATTGAAATAAATAAAGAAGGCGTATTAAAAAAAGATGAGAAGCCTGAAAAAATTAAGAAGACATTTTATTTTGAATATAATTTAATAACTGAACAACTTAACGAATTAGTAGGCTTTAAAAAAACAAAACGAAAACCAAGTTGGGCAACCGTATCGCCTGATGAAAAAATAATTGTGTTTGGAAGAAATTATAATTTATTTTATATGGATAAAGAAAATTATGATAAGGCTATAAAAAATGAAGATGATAGTACCATTGTTGAACACGCCATCACGAAAGATGGTATACAAAATTTTAGTTGGCATAGCGAAAGTGCCTATGGTGGCGGGGGAGAAACCAATGTAGACGCAGAAAAAAATGCAAATAAAAGAAAGCCTGTTTCTGCGATGTGGAGTGAGGATGGCAAACACCTTGCTGTGTCTAAGGTAGATAATAGAAAAGTGAAAGATTTATGGGTGATTAATAGTATCGCCGAACCACGCCCTACTCTAGAAACATATAAATATTGGATGCCCGGCGAAAAAGAAGCGCCTATCGATCATTTAATGATGATTGATATGACTGCATATACTTATAAAGAAATTGATGTTTCCTTATTTAAAGACCAAGATATTTCCATATGGAATAAAACCACCAATGTTAATACGCGTGACGACGAACACAAGCCAATGATTTGGTTAGGAACAAATGATAAGCTATACTTATCTCGTACTAGTCGCGACCTTAAAAAAATTGACCAATGTGTGGTAGACATCAACACCGGTGTTGTTAAAACTTTAATTGAGGAAAGTCTTAATACTTATGTTGAAATTAAAAAACCAGGTTTGGTGAAAAATGGAGAAGAAATCATAGAATGGAGTGAGCGAGATGGTTGGGCGCATTTGTATCTGCACGACAAGGATGGTAAAGTAAAGAATCAAATTACACAAGGCCCATGGCATATAGAAGATATTGTTTCAATTGATGAAGAAAAGAGAGTAGTTTACTTTTCGGCCAATGGAAGGGAAAATGTAAATAATAATGTAAAAGAGGACCCCTACTACTTACACTTATACAAAGTTAATTTTGATGGATCTAATTTACAATTACTAAACCCTGGTAATTTTGATCATAATTTTAGTATGAATGACAAGAAAAATTATTTTGTCAATAATTCATCTCGTATTAATTCAACTCCTAGTTCTGCATTGTATTCATCAGAGGGTAAAAAATTGATGGACCTGGAAACAGCTGATTTAAGTTCCTTATTTGCAGCAGGTTATAAATATCCAGAAACTTTTAAAGTGAAAGCGGACGATGGTATTACTGATATTTTTGGAGTGATGTATAAGCCTTTTGATTTTGATAGCACCAAAAAATATCCCATTATAGAATATGTTTATCCTGGACCACAAACTGAAGCGGTAAATAAAAGTTTTAGTAAAGGAATGGATCGAATTGATCGCTTAGCTCAATTGGGTTTTGTTGTAGTAACCATAGGTAATCGAGGTGGTCACCCTGCTCGTAGTAAATGGTATCATAATTATGGATATGGCAACTTAAGAGATTACGGCTTGGCTGATAAAAAAGCAACCATTGAACAATTAGCAGACAGATTTAGTTTTATAGATCGTGACAAAGTGGGTATTCATGGTCATAGTGGTGGTGGGTTTATGAGCACTGCCGCCATGTTTGCATATCCCGACATATTTAAAGTTGCAGTAAGCAATGCTGGGAATCACGATAACAGTGTTTATAATAGATGGTGGAGCGAAAAACACAATGGAGTAAAAGAAAATATTTCAGATAAAGGTGATACTACATTTACCTATATGATTGACAAAAATCCAGATATCGCAAAAAATTTAAAAGGTAAATTATTATTAATTCATGGTGAAATAGATAACAATGTGCACCCGTCAAATACCATTAGAGTAGTGAATGCATTGATAAAAGCCAATAAGCGTTTTGATATGTTGATACTACCCACTCAAAGACATGGCTTTGGAGACATGAGTGAATATTGGTTCTGGAGAACGGCCGATTATTTTTCGAAATATTTATTAGGCGACAACACCGAAAGGTCGGTAGATATAGAAGAGCTAAATAAAGAAATAGAAAGAAAAAAATAAGCCCTTTGTTATCATGGACTAATTATTACTGGCTTTTAAATAAGTCCAGCCTTGTTCTTGTTTTAAAATTACTTCTACCACACCAGAAGGCACTGTAAAAGCATCGGTCAGTAAATCTGCCTTTTGTATATTATGTCTGCGCATTGAATTTTCGCAGGCAGAAAATACAATGCCTTCTTGTGTCAATCCAGCTATTTCATTGGCAAAAAAAGTTTTGTCCTTTACTAAAAAATCAAGGGCTTTGCCATGCACTACTACTTCAATTTGCAAATTGGTTTTAAATACTTTTTGAATATTTTTTATGCTTCCAATGGTCGATGACCAAGCGCTCGTGTCGGCTGTCGTTAATTGAATGACTATTTTATGTTGAACTGTAGCCTCTTGTGCTTGACAAAAATGACTTATTAAGAGTATCGTAAAAATAAAAATAATTGGACGCAGCCTATTTTTCATAAATAATAATTTACATGAATGTAAGAAATTATTGGTTATGTATTATGCGCCTATGTAATACATTTACAAAAGAAAAGTAGTAGGAATGCTGTAATCGGTTAGTTTGAATTGGCCTGACTCCTTGATTTCCTTAAATCCTCCTTTCACGTCTATTAAATGTTCAAAACCCCTGGCTTTTAGAATGGATATAAAAATCATAGATCGATATCCTCCTGCACAATGCACGTAGTAAGTTTTATCTTTTTCAATAGCTGCCATGCTATCATTGATAAAATCAAGTGGTGCATTTTGAACACCTTTAATATGTTCGCTTTTGAATTCGGAGGCTTTTCGAACATCTAAAATAGATAGTTGCGCGTCCTGCTTTTGACGTAAGGCTAATTCCTTTGCATCAATGGACTTGATACAATCTATTTCCTTTCCAGATTCTTTCCAAGCATTAAATCCTCCTTCTAAATAACCAATTGTAAAATCGTAGCCAACTCTAGCTAGTCTAGTAATAATTTCGGTCGCTCTACCTTCCTCTGCTACTAATAAAATTTCTTGTTTTATATCGGGAATCATCGCGCCTACCCAGGGTGCAAAATTGCCTTCAATTCCAATGTTAATGGAATTCGGTATAAAACCTTGAGCAAATATTTGCGCATCGCGTGTATCTAAAATTAAAGCACCTGTTTCGTTAGCCACTGTTTCAAAAACAGAAGGAGTCATTGCATGTTGCCCTCGCTCCAACACTTGATCAATACTATCATAGCCTTGTATATTCATCATAACATTTAAAGGGAAATACCCAGGAGGTGCTACTAATCCGTCTAACACCGCTTCGATAAATTCAGACTTGGTCATATTTGCATCTAATGCATAGTTGCTCAACTTTTGATTACCCAAGGTATCTTGTGTTTCCTTGCTCATTTTTTTACCACAAGCACTACCTGCGCCATGTGCAGGATAAATTACAATATCATCCGACAAAGTCATTATTTTATTTCTAAGCGAATCATATAAATAACCTGCTAGTATTTCCTGTGTCAACTCCGACTTTAATTTTTGAGCTAAATCGGGACGACCTACATCTCCTATAAACAAAGTATCTCCACTAAATAATGCAACTTCTTTACCTTGTTCATTGATGAGTAAATAACAAGTACTCTCCATGGTATGTCCAGGTGTATGCAATACCCTTATTTTTATTTTACCTAATGCTATTTCTTCATTATCCTTTGCAGCATAAAAATCAAATGCAGGAGCTGCATTCGGACCAAACACAATTTTAGCACCCGTTTTTTTTGCTAAGTCTAAATGACCTGAAACAAAATCGGCGTGAAAATGTGTTTCTAAAACAAATTTAATTTTTGACTTATCTAAAGCAGCTTTTTGAATATAAGGATCCACCTCCCTTAATGGATCAATAATCGCCACTTCACCTTCGCTCATAATATAATAAGCACCTTGTGCTAAACAGCCAGTATAAATTTGCTCAATTTTCATAAGATACCATTTTGAATGAACGCCAAAGTTCCAATATAAAAGTAAAGCATACGGTGACAAAAATCAGTTTTAACTAAATATATTTAATCCTCAGTTTTGCCCAAAATTATTTACTAAGTGACTAATAGTACATATCTTGTATTACTTTTTTAAGATTTTTGCCAAAAAATAAACAAACATGGAGGCACTCGGATATTTTGCATCTATTTTAATTGGAATTTCATTAGGATTGATTGGTAGCGGTGGCTCCATATTGACAGTACCGGTATTAGTGTACCTGTTCCATATTAACCCACTACTGGCCACTACTTACTCCCTATGTGTTGTTGGCGCAAGTAGTATTGCAGGTGTCATTTCGAGGGTAAAGCAAAAATTAGTAGATATTAAAACCATCATTGTCTTTGGAATACCCTCGGTGATAGGGGTTTTTATAGCACGGAAATTTTTTCTACCCAATATCCCAGAAAGTATCCATCTAGGAAATAACATTGTGAGCAAAAGTAATTTTATCATGTTGTTCTTTGCTTCTCTAATGTTTATTTCGGCCTTGTCCATGATTTTAGGGAAAAATAAGAAAGAAGTGGAGGGCATGATGCCAGTTTATGGCTTAGCCTTAATGATGGTAGGACTAGGCGAAGGCATGTTAACAGGTATTGTGGGTGCAGGAGGGGGCTTTTTAATCATACCCGCTTTAGTCATTCTTGGAAAACTTCCAATGAAAAAAGCAATAGCAAGCTCCATTTTTATTATAAGTATTAAATCGATAGTAGGATTTGTTGGAGACCTTACTCATACCATCATTGATTGGAAATTTTTAATTACAATTGTACTCTTAGCGACGCTTGGTATTATAATTGGAAATTATCTTAATAAAAAGATAGATGGTGCTAAACTTAAAAAGGGATTTGGCTGGTTTGTACTCGCGATGGCTTGTGTTATTTTTATTGAGCAATTCTTTTTCTCTATTTAAAGAGAAAATATTTTATTCATCAGTACCCATTTTTCTCCAGGCTTAGCACAAGGTAATGCTTGTTGATAGTCCCATAATAATTTTTCCCACTGAACTACAATATCATTTTCAGCATCCATCGCTGCCTTTTTTTCAAAACTAAAACTATCGCCTGCTTCCATGATCATGAATAATCGATTTGCAACACGATAAATATCCATGACATGAATATCTGCATCTTTAATTGATTTAATAATTTCGGGCCATACCGATTTATGGTACTCCTCATATGCAGCAATGGCAATAGGGTCATCCTTTAAATCAACCGCAAAACAGTATTTACTCATAATAGTATTTTTAGTTAGTTAAACGAAGTTGTAAATTTAATTAATTATTGCCATATACAAAGGCTTGCATAACACGCATTGATTGTATTGCATCCTCAGCAGAACAAGGGTTTTCAGCCTGTTCTAGAAAATGCTGAACCACTTGATGAATTAAATTTTGTTGATTATGCATGGGTGGATCAAAATGGATTACTTCTATCTTTCCCTCTTTTTCAACAGTGATATCATTACCAAAAACGGGGAATGATATTTTTCCATACTCCCCCACAATTTCAAATAAATCTATTTCATTTTCTTGCGCGGCACAAAAGCACCAATCCCCTTTAAATTGAATTCCATTCTGCATTAACATAGTTCCATTAACAGTATCTTCCACTTCATATAAACCCGCTTGATTACTTGCTTTCCCTTGATACGAAATCGCCTTCCCAAAAAAATAAAAAACCAAATCTAGTTGATGGGGTGCTAAATCATAAAAATAACCACCTCCTGCTATTTTAGGATCTAGTCTCCAATTTTCTTTTAGATTTAAATTACCACCGGCCGATTTTTGCATATTAATATTCACTGAGTGTACTTTTCCTACAATATTTTGATCAAGTAATTTTTTTACTTGCATAAATAAGGGCAAGGCGCGTCGATAATGTGCAATAACTAATTTTATTCCCGACTTTTTTGAAAAATCAGCAATCCGCAAACAAGCTTCCACATCCAATGCCATTGGCTTCTCAATGTAAACAGGTTTTTTTGCTTCCATAGCAGCAATAGCATATGGTTCATGAAATTGAGGTGGGGTTGCAATATAAATGGCGTCTACTTCTGGATGATTTATTAGTTCATTTACATCTGTACAGTAATGAGGGACATGATGACGAGTAGCATAATCTTTAACTTTTGCAGCATCTCTTCCCATCACCACCCTTAAGCTTGAATAAGCTACTTTATTAAATGCGGGACCGCTTTTAACTTCAGTAACACTGCCACATCCAATCATACCCCATCTAATGATACTCATATTCATCAATAAATTAAAATAATAAGAATTCAATTTAACAAAAAAGAGGAACCTATCCATGATAAGTTCCTCTTTTTTGTTTAAATGTTATAATAAAAATAATTACGTCTTACTTCCAAGTGAAATGTAATGAAATAACATTGGAGTTTAAATCAGTTGTTTGTGTGTAATGTCCTATTCTGAGCTCCAAAGTGGATAAGTAAGTATTACCAATGCCATTAGGCGGTGCAATTCTTAAACCTGTACCATAAAAACTACTACTAAATGCAGCTGAAGAATAATTACTTGTAAAATACGTCTCCGTTGCTAAGTGTTGCTTATAAGGAGCAAAATACTTAGTAGCGGTTTGTGTGTAATATCTATAAAATGGCGAAATAGAGAAAAAAGGAGTGATTTTATAAGGTACCTCAAAGTTGACCGTATGCGATTTTAAACCCCAATCATCTGTGTAATAACGATAATAGGACCTGATGATTAAATTGTCTCCAACAAAATAATTAAATCTAAAACCTATTGGAATTTTTAATCTAGAATGAGGTAGGTTTTCAATTTTCTCAGTACCATCTGTAAAATAAACACGATGAAATGGCAGCCCTAACCATCCATCTTGTTTCACGATATCCAATAAAATAGAAGCTTGTGCGCTTTTATTGATAACCTGAGTAAGCGTAAGTGAGGAGGTATAGGTATTTCTAGGACTTGTGGGAATGTTGGCATGCGTGCTTTCAACGACATTAACGCCATTAACGATGGTACCTCCACTGCCTCTACTTGCACTCGTTTTAATGGTTTCATAATTATAGGTGGGAGCAAGTTCGGTTGTAGAAGTAGGAATTAATTCTGAAGGATAAATTAAAACTACTTTATCAAAATATGCTGATGTTTTAAAACCCAATTCGCCACCTGACTTATTCTTATACCCAACATGGGCATCCAAGGCAAATGATTTATAATTATATTCATTAGAATAATAAGTGCCAATTCCAAATTCATTTCCTTTTTCCTCATTTTGTACGGTCCAATTTAATGAAGGATATACCCTTGTTCCTTCAGGGGAAGAAGCACCAGTTGAAGAGATCCATTTTTGAGAAGCTGCTGTATGATGATCTACTCCTAATCCAGCTAAAAAAGTATGTTTTAATCCCTTATCGCTATAACCTACTAATTTTAATTCGAGCATATTAGCAAAATCGGTCAATTTCTCTGTACCAATACCACCTGTTACTGCAGAATGATTCCCATCCTGCGTATAATAACTAGTAACTAAATTAATTTCTTCTAATTTTAAAGGCTTTGCTTTAAACATATTACTATACTGTTCGGAGACCTGCGAGAATCCATGCACAAATAATAAATATAATCCAATAAGAGTGAGTGATATTTTTTTCATCTACGCTTTCTATATTTTTTTAATTTAATTACAACCACATCCTCCTCCCGTTTTACCTCCATTGGCACCTGCTGCGCCCTCCTTATAAGACATAAAATTTAATTCATTTTTTTCTGCTCTTCTTGCAGATAAGGCCATCTCAGAATCATTGATTCTATTTTTTTGATACTCTTTTACTACTTCACATGAACTAATGAATAACATGGAAAAAAAAGTAGCCAATAAAATATAGAATTTTTGTTTTTTGTTTTTCATAATGACAAAAATTTATTTCGTTAATTTAATATTATTAGATGCATATAATTTGTTGTTGTCATCAATCACTATAGCTTCAATATCTTTTATTTGATTAATCATATCTAATCCAGCTTCAATTCCCATAATCATCACTGGTGTCGCCATAGCATCAGCAATTTCTGCATTGGTGGAAATAATCGTAACACTTTTTATTCCAGACACCGGCAGACCTGTTCTTGGATTTATGGTGTGGGAATATTTTTTACCACCAATCATAATATATTTTTCATAATTGCCCGAAGTGGCTACAGACAATCCGCTTATATTCATATATGAAAATACGGAGTTGGCATATTCGGGATGTACAATGCCAATAGTCCAAATAGATCCATCAGGTTGTGTACCCCATGTGATTAAATCTCCAGAAGCATTCACCACGCCACTTTCAACCCCTGCTTTTTGCATTACTTTTTTTGCAGCATCCGCGGCATAGCCTTTACCAATGCCACCAAAGCCAATACGCATGCCCTTCTCCTTCAAATAAACCGTACTCTTCTCCTTATCGATAATGATATTTCTATAATTAATTAATTTTACTCTGCTCTTTGCCATTTTGGCGTCTGGCAAACTAGTCATAGTGGTATCAAAATTCCATAAACTATTATCCACCGAACCATAACTAAGATCAAATGCGCCTTGTGTTACCGAAGAAATACGAATGGATCGATCAATTAAATTTAATATTTCACTACTCACTTTCACTGGTTCAATTCCTGCATTCGCATTGATTAAATTAGTTTCACTGCTTTCATCAAAAGTGGTTAATAAAGTTTCAATTCTTTTTATTTCGGCAACCCCTAAGTCGATTTTTTCAAAAGCCCATTTTTCATCAGTACCTACCACGGTAATTTCAAAATGATTACCCATTAATTTCATCTCCTTTTTAAAAATGGTAAGTGCGGACATGATTACTGATTGTCTTGAATAGATTGAGCAATATCCTCAATGAAGTCGGGCGTTGAGGAGGGAAAGCCTTCCCAGCTTTTTATTATTTTCCCTTCTGCATTCAGTAAAACGGTTAAAGGAAAAATACCTTTATTATTATACTTATCCGCTAATGCATCATTTAATTTTTGTTGATCAGGGGCTAATAGATTTTTTTTATATCTTGGAAAATCGGCATTTAGTAAAACAAGTTTATCGTTTGCTAACTGATTAAATTCATCAGTTGTAAAAACTTCCTTATGCAATTTGATACAAGGACCACACCAATCAGATCCAGAAAAATTAAGCAGTATGAACTTGTGTTCTTTTTTTGCAGTTTGGATTGCTTGATTGTAATTATTACCCCATTGTAAAGGAGCAATATTCAAAAAAAGAAACATTGACAAAAGGAACCTCATAAAAACAAACTTTATTTAATAAATTAATTTCTACGACAAAGATCGTTTATCTTGCTTGTTTAAACATTAAATGTAAATTATTTAACTTTATTATACAAAATCGAATTTTTATATTAAATAAAATTCATATGTTGATTCGCAATGCATATCATTAGACTGGGAGGAGCATGAATGTAATTAATCGAACAATCATTAATATTGTAAATTATTATTATGGAAACAATTGATATATCAGGTGCCTTAGGATTAATTGCTATGGTGGTTTTAACACTCAATATTCTTATGGGTATTATGCTGAGCACTTCCTATAAAAAATCAGTGTATTGGCAAAAACTTCCTACAAAGTGGAAAGCATATAAAATAATTGACATACATAATTATACCGCTTACCTGGCTTTGGTAATAGTATTTTGTCACTTTATTATCATACCCTTAGATCCTAGTTCTAAATTTAGTTTTAGTCATTTATTGTTTCCATTAAATGCACCACATCAACCCTATTTTGTTTTACTAGGTTTAATTTCATTGATTGCATTATTACTAGTGATTGTTACGACTCAAAAAAATATCAAAAAGAAGCTAGGCACTACTACCTGGCGCAATATTCATGTAATCTCATACCTTACAGGACTATTGTTTATTATTCATGGATTAGTAATGGATCCTTTATTAAAGGACAGACCCATTGACTTTTTAGATCCTGAAAAAATATTGGTACAATTCTGTGCTTTGCTTTTAATAGGAGCATTTATTTATCGATATAATTACAAAGCAAAAAGTAAATAAAAGGGCAGTGTAGAAACACCGCCCGATTAACGATTGCTTGCTTAAGACCCAAAATCACAGTTGTCATAGATGGGCTCGAACCATCGTTAAGGGTTTTGCTGACCCTTGCCTCGCCACTCGGCCACATGACTTTGCAAATATAGGTTTTTATTTAATAAAGTCTACTAAATTAGTAGACTTTATTAAATCTTTTTAAATTATTGACTTTCAATAAGTTACAAACTAATGGGTTTTTACCTTTTAAGCAAATTGTACTATGTACGTTTTTAAAAAATACTAATTAATATTATTATTCGTTATTACAATAACCGGTAGTTTAGATTATGAAATGGAACCCTATTTTTAGCAGATGCTGTGGCATCTTTATTTTATTGCATAGTATATCATGGGTAAATGCGCAAGTTTTAAATACAGATAAAACAAGTGCCTTAGATTCTACCAAAAAAACACAAAGCGTAATTTCAGTTTCAATTGCAACAGATCAACAAAAGAAAAACTTGGTAGACTTATTTTATTCGGGCGACTTTACATTTGTTGGTAAAAAAAATGCGACTACCTTATATACAAAAATTGATCGTGTTACAAATGGGGGACAATCTATTCAAGATATTGGTACTTTTCAATTAAAAAACAATCGAAGCATTGGTCATCAATTGTATCTAGAAAGTTTTATACAATATCAATGGGATGGTGGATTGGGTTTAGAAGGAAGGAGTTTGGCTGGATTAAACCTTGTTCATTATTTTAAGAATACACAGAATGAAGATTTTTTTTGGGGTGCAGGCTTATTTTTAGAAAAAGAAAAATGGAATTGGTCCGCAGTGAATGATGATTCAAAGATTAATAATGAGAAGATAGAAATAACGCATGCTAAATTAAATATCACTGCTAAATATTCTATCATACATCCTAATAATAATTTTGAAATAATTATTAGGGCATTTAATCAAACAGGTAAAATCGATAACCAATGGGGGAATCGTACTTCGTTGTTTTCGACTATTCAATTACCTATCAGTAAAAAACTCAGCACTTCATTTAATATAGATTTCTTATACGACACACACCCCATCGTGCCGATTGGAAATTTTCATTACAACTATTATCAAACTTTAGCTTTCAGTTTCTAAACCAACATCATGAACTTAACTACTTTTTCAAGTCAATCATTGGTACTTATTTTTATTGTATCAGCGATTGCCATTTGGGTAAGTGGTATTAAGCTCACCAAGGCAATCGATGCTATTACAACTCATTTTGGTCTGGGTCAAGCATTTGGAGGTATGGTTTTTTTAGCCATTGTAACCAATCTGCCTGAAATTGCCATTACAGCTGTTGCATCTTTTCACAGAGATTATGATATTGCTATAAGTAATATTTTGGGAGGGATTGCAATTCAAACGGTGGTCTTAGTTTTAATAGATGTTTTTGGAGTAGGTCGATCTGCTCCATTAACTCAAAAAGGACATTCAAAAGTATTGATATTAGAAGGAGTAGCATTAATTTTCATTTTAAGTATTGTCATCATTGCATCGCAATTTCCATCCACATTTATTTTTTTTAGAACAACTCCATTTGAGTGGATGATTATTTTCATTTGGCTTGGCACTATTTTTTTAATTACTAAAATCATTGATACAAGTAAAAAGCCAAAACCAGAAGAATTAGTACATCATTTAAGAATGCCTAAATCTACTTTTAAAGGAAGTATTAAAAGTGCTTATGCAGTTTTTATTATTGGTGCAATCATAACTTTATTGGCAGGCTGGACAATAGAAGTATCTGGAGAAACATTAGCAAACAGATGGGGTATAAGTGGCGTCCTCTTTGGTGGGACTATATTAGCACTTTGTACAGCATTACCGGAAATATCTACGGGAATCGCTTCTGCTAAAATTAGAGATTATAATATGGCAGTGAGTGATATATTTGGAGGAAATGCATTTTTACCTGTTTTGTTTTTAATGGCTTCCCTGATTGGAGGGGATGCGATTTTACCTAATTTAAAACCATCAGACATTTATTTAACAATGCTTGGCATTATTTTAACTGGCATCTATATGGCAGGTATGGTCATCCATTCAAAAAAACAAATTGGAAGAATGGGGATCGATTCTTTCATAGTGATCATAGTGTACCTATTGGGTATCTGGGGTTTACTTAAATTAATTTAATACATATTGTATTAAATAATATATTATGAGCCCTAATAATCTTTCTATTATTTAAAAAAGAAGTAAAATAATTTAATATTGAAACTGGTTAATTATATTAAATTTATACTTCTAAATTAAAATTAAAAAATGAAAAAATTATTACAATTATTGCTTATCATAGCTCCAACGGTTTTATTTGCTCAAAATAGCTATCAAGTAAATCAACAGTTTTCAATTAAGAGTCCAGGTGGATGGGACTATTTAAGTGTCAATGAAAATAAATTATTCGTTTCTCATGGTACACAAGTCAATATTTTAAATAAAAATAACGGGGATTCGCTAGGTGTAATAATGAATACCACAGGAATACATGGTATTGCATTTGATCCAATTCATAAAATAGGATTTACAAGTAATGGCAGATTAAATAATGTTTTTGCATTTAATTTAAGTACCAATCAAGTGATTGCTACAATTACAACAGGTGAAAATCCAGATGCCATCTTTTATGAGCCTTTTTCAAAAACCATCATTACTTGTAATGGTCGTAGTAAAAATTTAACTTTTATTGACGCAAGTAATTATCAAGTCATTGCCACTGTTGATGTAGGTGGCAAACCTGAAACAGCCGTATCTGATGAGCAAGGGAAAGTGTTTGTAAACGTGGAAGACAAAAATGAAATTGTAGTCATCAATGTAAAAACATTTCAGGCCGAAGCACATTGGAGTATCGCTCCCATTGAATCTCCTACCGGATTAGCTATAGATAATAAAACCAAAAGATTATTTTCTGGTGGCGAAAAAATGTTAGGTGTCATTAATGCTGCGAATGGAAAGATGGTGACCACAATTCCTATTGGGGATGGTTGCGATGGTGTTGCATTTAATAATAACACAAAAACTATTTACACTTCAAATGGGGAAGGCACTATGAGCGTTATCAAAGAATTAGATGGGGCACATTATAAATTACTAGAAACCATACCAACATTAAAAGGAGCAAGAACTATTGCCATTGACGAATTATCAGATAAATTATATTTACCCACTGCCGACTTTGAACCCTTACCTGCAGATGCTAAACCTAATACAAGAGCAAAGATGATTGCTGGTTCTTTTAAAATTCTAGTGGTTAGTAAAAAATAAAATATTTCATGTTAAAAATAAAATGTCTTTTTTTATCATCACTAATATCATTCTTCGGATTGGTTCCATTAGCAGCGCAAACAATTTCTGGAAATATTTTAGATAAAGAAACCAATGCGCCACTCATAGGCGCTTCAGTTAAATTATTAGCTACTAATAAAGGTGTGGTGAGTAATGAATTAGGAACCTTTGTGTTAAATAATATACCTATAGGAAAATTACATTTAGTATTTTCTCATACAGGTTATACCACATTAGATACGCTCATTAACTTTACAACTAAAACTTCGCCAATTCAAATTTTACTCGCACGCGAGGAGGCAGATTTAGAAGAAGTCATTATAGTATCATCATCAAGAACTAATTCAAGAATCGAAGATTTACCTACTAAAGTTGAAGTACTTGGATCAGAGGAAGTGCATGAAGAAAACGGCATCAAGCCCGGTAATATAGCTAGTTTATTAGGAGATATTGCTGGGATTCAAATACAACAAACCAATGCGGCTACTGGCAATGCCGATATGCGCATTCAAGGATTACAAGGAAAGTATACACAAATTCTAAGAGATGGGATGCCTTTGTTTGGTGGTTATGCTGGAAGCTTTAGCATCTTACAAATACCCCCTCTCGATTTACAACAAATTGAGTTGGTCAAAGGTGCTAGCTCTACTTTATACGGTGGTGGTGCCATTGCAGGTATGTTAAATTTAATTTCAAAGAAACCAAAATTAGGTAAACCAGAAAAAAGTATAACGCTTAATTACTCTAGTTTAAAAGAAACCAATTTTAATACTTTTTTCTCTGCTCGAAATAAGGAGGTAGGTTATTCTTTATATGCAGGTACAACGCAACAAAAACAAGTTGATGTAGACAATGATGGATTTTCTGATGTGCCCGCTGTTAAAAGCATTTTTGTGCACCCTCGATTCTTTATTTATGGTAAAGATCAATCCAACCTAACGATTGGGTATACTTTAAATTATGAAGATAGAAATGGAGGAGATATGCAAGTGTTATCGAGTAATGCAGATAGTAAACATCAATTTTTTATTCAAAATAAAAGTTTAAGAAATACAGTTGACTTAGTCTGGGAGAAGCCTTTAGCGAATGGCGGACAACTCACCGCTAAAACTAACGCTTCATTTTTTGATCGGGACATGACTACTAATGTTTTTGGAATGAAGGGAAAACAATCAAGCTGGTATTCGGAACTAGCCTTTTCAAAAAAATATGACTTTCATAATTTAGTCATGGGCATCAATTTTAATGGTGAGCAATTTAATAAACAATTGCCTGATAGTAGTTATTTACCAAATGATGCATTTCATACCATGGGTGTTTTTATTCAGGATGATTGGAAATTTGCGGATCAATTTACTTTGCAATCTGGTATTAGGGTGGATCAAAATAATCAATATGGAATTTTCGTTTTACCTCGACTTTCCTTAATGTATAAATTAAATAACAAAGTCACAATGCGGATAGGTGGTGGGCAAGGTTATAAAACGCCTAGTTTATTTAATTCGGAAATGGACGAAAGAGATTACCATTATTTAATTGGATATAGAGAAAATATTACATCGGAAAAATCAATAGGATTTAATTACGATGTGAATTATAAAACAAAAATAAATGATTGGAATTTAACTTTAAATCAAACCTTGTTTTACAATAAAGTAGATAAGCCCATTTTATTAGAAACAGTAAGTTTTGAAAGTTTGGTTTGTTGTATTCCTCCTGTATTCTATTACAATAATGCCTCTAACCCGCTCGTTTCAAAGGGAATGGAATCCTATATTCAAGCCATCAAAGCACCATATGAACTCTACTTTGGCTATGTGTATACAGATGCACGAAGAGAATATAATGCAACCCACCCCCAATTACCTTTGATTGCTAAAAATAAATTTGCAACCGTTTTTGCTTATGAATTTAATGGGAATTTTAGAGCCGGTATTGAATCGTCTTATACAGGTACTCAATATCTTGACAACGGCACTCAAACAGAGGCCTATCTATTTACTGCCATCATGTTAAGATACAATTTAGGGAAAGCCAGCTTTGTACTCAACTGCGAAAATTTATTTGATAAGCGCCAAAATAAAAATGGATCCTTAGTGATGCCGCCATTGACTAACCCTAGCTTCCCTGAAATTTGGGCGCCCTTGGATGGTCGGGTCATAAATCTATCTATGCACCTTAAATGGTAGTGATAACTATCTCATTATCAACTTCGATTTCTCAAATTCATTAGGAAATTTTTAAATTAAATATAATTTTAAGCAAAAGTTTTTAATTATATTTAACATAGCCTTTTTATTTTAATCATTAAAAGATATGATCATGAACAGTCGTCGAATTTTTTTAAAAAATACTGCACTCACAACAGGTGCCTTAATGACTTCTAATCTATTCGCGAATAGTAAAATATTTACTACCGATACATTAAGAGTTGCTACCATTGGTGTAAATGGTATGGGATGGTCCAATACCATGGCCGCTCTTAAAGTACCTAACTTAGAAGTAGTCGCCTTATGCGATATTGATGAATCTGTTTTAAATAAACGAAAAGCAGAATTATTATTAAAGCAACCCCTTGTTCAAAAAATTGATACCTATAGTGATTACAGAAAAATACTTGATCGAAAAGATATTGACATTGTCATTGTAGGAACACCCGATCATTGGCATGCATTGCAAATGATCGATGCTTGCAGTGCAGGTAAACATGTGTATGTCGAAAAGCCAGCAGGAAATTCTATTGGAGAATGTAATACTATGATTGCTGCTAAAAATAGATATAACCGTATTGTTCAAGTGGGCCAATGGCAAAGAAGTCAAAAACATTTTAAAGATGCGTTAGATATTGTTCATTCTGGACAGTTAGGTAATATCCGTACAACAAAAGTGTGGTGTTATCAAGGATGGATGCGCCCTCAACCTGTTGTGCCTAATAGCGCTCCTCCAGCGGGTGTTGATTATAAAACATGGTTAGGTCCTGCTCCTACTCGTGAATTTAATGCAAGCCGTTTCCATTTTCATTTTAGATGGTTTTGGGATTATGCTGGTGGTTTAATGACCGATTGGGGAGTGCATTTATTAGACTACGCTATTCAAGGTATGAAAGCAGGCAATCCTAAAAGTGTCAGTGCATTAGGTGGCAAATTTGCTTACCCTGAGCTAGCAGAAGAAACGCCAGATACTTTAACTACTTTATATGAGTTTGATAAATTTAATTTAGTCTGGGATTCTGCAATGGGCATTGACAATGGCTCTTATGGTCGTGACCATGGTATAGCTTTTATTGGCAATAATGGTACTTTGGTTTTAGATAGAGGAGGTTGGGAAGTAATTGAAGAAAGACAAGCTAAAAATAAAATAGCCATCCCACTTCATAAAAGTGAAGACAATGGAGTGAATTTACATTGGCTCAATTTTACAGATGCCATTAGAAACAATACACCTCAAAGTTTACATTGCTCTATTGAAGAAGGGGCTCATATTGCTACTATTGCACAGATGGGTAATATTGCTTACCGTTCTGGGAAAAAAGTGAATTGGGATGCGAGTAAAAATTTATTCACTGACGAAGCCATTAATAAAGCCTATTTTACCAAGCCTTACCACAACGGATATATCTTGCCTAAAATATAATAACCGGCTTGCCTGATATAGGATTTGCAATAATCTGAGTATCTATATTGAATACTTTTTTGAGCAAAATGGCGTCCACGATTTTTTCGGGGGCGCCATTTTCAATAAAAGCACCCTCCTTTAAAAAGAATAGCTGATCCGCATAACGAATCGCAATATTAATGTCGTGTACCACTCCTATCAAAGTGGTTTTTTCATTTAATAAAGAAACAGCTATAGATAAAAAAATAGATTGGTAATAGATATCTAAATTATTCAAGGGCTCATCTAAAAACAAATAACGATGCTCACCAATAGGAGATTCCCAAATTTGTGCTAGTACGCGCGCATAATGTACGCGTTGCTTTTCACCACCACTTAATGTTTGATAATTTCTTAAGCTGAATTCCGTTAAATTTAATAAATGAATCACTTCTTTAACTATCTCTATATCCTTTTTTGTAGGATTAAATTCAAAGTGGGGATTTCGGCCCAACATAATTACTTCTTCCACCAACATTGGGAAACTTAATTCAGTTTGTTGGCTTAATACTGCTCTACATGAAGCAAGGGCTTGCTTTTTGTATGTTTTTAAATTTATACCCTGATAAAATACAAGTCCTTCGTAATTATCCAATTCTCCACTTAACAATTGAATCAAAGTTGACTTTCCTGAGCCATTAGGGCCAATGATTAAATTACAAGTACCAGGTAAAAATGATATTGAAATATTATTTAAAACATTTTTTGTTCCAATGCTATATTTCAAATGTTGTGTCTCTATCATAATTACAAATCGTTTTGATTGAACTGATATTTTTTCAATAAAAAAATATATAATGGCGCACCTATGATTGAGGTGATAATCCCAATAGGTATTTCAGAGGGTGCTAAAAATAACCTTGCACCCATATCGGCTAAGGTTAATAATAAAGCGCCCATTAAAATAGAAGCAGGAATTAATTTTCTATTATCGCTTCCAATAATTAGTCTTAATACATGTGGAACAATCAATCCCATAAATGCAATCACCCCAACAAAGGAAGTTGCCACCGAAACCATGGCAGTGTTCACTATTAAAATACTCGTTTTTAAACGATGTACTTCCACTCCTAAGTATCTCGCTTCTTGCTCACCTAATAATAAAACGTTTAATTTTTTAGCTTGTTTAAAAGCAATGATAATACAAACAATGGCTACGATTCCAGTCACAATAACTTGAAACCAAGAAGCGCCCGAAAATGTACCCAAATTCCAAAAAGTGATACTTCTTGCTTGTGGATCACGTGCTAAATAAGTCATCAATCCCACACCACTTAAACCAATGGCATTGATGGCCATTCCCACTAATAATAATGGAAGAATAGCAACTCTTTTATTATTTTTTGCAAGTTGATACACAATATATGTGGCCAATAAGCCTCCAATAAAAGCAAATACAGGAACTAAAAATGGACCCAATGCGGTTTTCAAAACAGGAGATAGAAATGGACCTATGCTAAAAACAATGGAGGCTCCAAAAGCTGCACCAGCACTTGTTCCTACTAATCCTGGTTCCACTACTGGGTTTCTAAATAACCCTTGCATTAATACACCAGATACTGCTAAGATGGCGCCAGTGATGGCACATAATAAAACTCGAGGTAATCTTAGTTGAATAAATACACTTTCATAAATAGAGGCCGGCTCTTTGCTAGTAAACCAATGCTGCAATGCGGACCACATCTCAGAAGGTAAAATAGATACAGCTCCAAATGCAATAGCATTGATAAGCACTAATGCAAGGATAAAAATTAATACAATAAAAAAAAGACTACTTTTTCGCTGCATCTTTATTAGAATAAAATAATTGCATCAACTGAATAATATTATTTCCGGTTCTAGGACCAAAGTAAGTTAAATCATGTTCTTCAAATCGAACAATTCGTTTATTTTTTCCTGCATTTGTTAAACTCACGCCTGGCACCCCTGTGATAAATTTATCCATACTGCCCATTTGGTCAAATCCGAAATCAGTAGCAATAATGATATCAGGATTAGCCTCCGCAATGGCTTCTGCACTTATTTGTCTAGCTCCTTTTGCATCATAATGAGCCACTTTAGCGCCGGCCATTTGAATCAATTTATCTCCAACTCCTTTTCGACCACTCATAACAAAAAATACATTGCTTGCGCGACCAAAATGAATAATCATTACTGTAGGAGTATCTTTTATAGTCAATTGTTTCACAGCAGTCATAGCTTTATTAATAGAAGCATCCATTAATGTGGTTAAGGAATCTGCTTTGACAGGTACGCCAAAGAATGTACCTAATTCATGTAACAGCATTTTAGCACTATCAATCGTATTTGCATTCCCAAAAGCTTTACAATGTAAACCAGCTTTCAGTATTTGAGGCAATACCGTTTCAGGACCTATATCATTACTATGCATCACTAAGTCTGGAGCCATTGAGATAATACCTTCTGGATTTAATGCTCTATGATACCCCACTGGCTTAATCAATTTAGCACTATCTGGATAAGTGCTACTCCAATCTACTCCTACAATATCATGGCCCTTGCCTAGTGCAAAAGTAAATTCAGTTAAATGTTTAGATAAACTGACAATTCTGATGTCCTTTGTACCATCTATCTCTCTATTATTAAATCTTCCACAGGAAGATAAAAATAATATACTCACAAAAGCAATCGATATTTTTTTCATAATTAAAATTTAAAAATTATACTTCAAATGAATGCCTCCAAAAACAACTGCTCCAATAGGGGCTGCCGTATAAGTATCTGGTAATTGATTAGCAAAAATCATCATAGGATACTTTACAGCAGTTAAATTACTAGCACCAAGGTATATATCAAAATTTAAATGATTAGATAAGGCTATTTGATATCCCAATTTACCATTTAATAAATTATAAGAGCTTGCATAAAAATCATTCATTGATGTAATAGGTGTTTTGTCTCTGTAGTTGTATGTTACATTTCCATATAATCCTGGTTGTGTTAAAATATCAAATCCAAAATTGACAACATATTTAGGAACGCCTGCTACCATTTTATTAGAATATTCTTCGGTAAGCACCACTGATTTTTGGATAGTAAAATTATTCCCATAAGTAAAATTAGAGTAAGTCAAATTTGTAAAAGGACGTATAGAACTTATAAAACCATTGTTAGATTCATACAATGTATATTTTAACATCGCTTCAATTCCCTTATGAATTTGTTCACCGCCGTTGACTACATATGTATATAATGTAGTATTAGGAGAAGCAGGCGACACCACAGAAATGGCGGTCATTTTTTTAGAGAACACAGTATTAAAATATGCTAATTCATAAATAAGTTTATTATCAAATAATTGTCCCTTGCTGCCTATTTCAAACTGATTACCTTTTTCGGGCGATAATGAATGATTTAGACTTCCGGTGGCAGGTGTCGCGGGTGTTGACACTGCAGGTGTGGTTACATAAAAGTAAGAGCTAGTAGGTGCTTTAAATCCAGTACTATATGAAGCATATAATGAAATATGCTTATTAATTACTTTGTTGATTGCAAAATGGGGGGCTAACATAAATTGATAACTTGTATCAAAAGTAGAAGGACGCGTGCTAAGTGAAGGATTAAAACGGTCATTTAAATTAATATGCATTTTACTTATTCCTAAACCGGCAACCAATGAAAAATCTTTAGGCAATGATAAGGTCCATTCTGAAAATACATGACTATTGGTACTAGTGGCATAGACATTAGAAGTAGTCGCATTAATCACCCAATATGGATTAACACCATAGGTCCAAGTGGTGGCTGCATCTAATGGATTTTGTTTCATATTATAACCCACTACTTGACCCACTTGTTGTTGCGATTCAATACCCGTAACGCCTCCTATTGTAATATCATCTGTAATGGAAAATTTAGTATTAATTGCGGACCTCATTCCATAGTTCACTGTATTTTTATCTGTCCATCCTGCAGCAGAACTAGCATTGCTATTAAAGCCAATCCCATATACCGCAGAGCTAATCGAAATATTTTGACTATGATTGTACACATGACTGACGCCTGTTTTAAAACTTACTACATTACTGTGTCCATCTCTTTTGATATAATCCGGATTTCCCGAAAAGTCATTAGCATCCCATTGTGCCATTGTTAATTCACCTGATCTTTGATCATAACTACTACTATAACCTGCATAAATACTAAAATTATTTTTTAAGTTGGGTTGTAAATCTGCAATCACATTTACAAAATCTTTCTTTGAAGCATTATGAATTGTATAGCCATCTGTTTTTTGATTACCGTAATTAACCAATAAAGAAGATTTATCTGTTCCCGCTTTAAAAGTAGTAGTAAAACGAGTTAAGCCATAACTCCCTGTTAATATTTGTTGAGACACATTTGTTTTTCCTTTTTCTGCTTTTTCTGTGGTTAAGTTAATAGCACCCGCAATGGCTAGTCCATATAAAGTACCTGAAGGACCTTTTGCAATTTCAATATTTGCAATGGTTCCAAAATCAATATCATCCATGGTGGTGATTCCTTCAGCATCTGTTAATGGAATCCCATTTAAATACACTTTGTATCCTTGTCCATCAAAATTACTACTAACGCCCCTTGTCCCTCTTGTACCATTGCCATAGCCCCTAATATTTAATTGCTGTCCTCCACTTACCGAACGACGAGCCATGGAGACACCCGTAATATTAGTTTGAATGGCATCATCCATAAACAGTCCTGTATTGCGTTTTAACTCAGTAACACCAATTTTTGAAATAGCCCCAGGTTGGTATAAAATTGATTTATTAGGATTCGAAGTATTCGTTACTTCAACTTGCGCTAAGGATAATGCAATGGGTGTTAGATAGATAGTAAGCAAACTAGTAGAGGTTCCTAAAATTTGAGTGGAGGATTCATATCCAATAAATGATATCGTAATTTTAGTAGCACCCATGATGCTGAATTCCCCTTGGTTATTTGTCATTGTTTTTTCGGATCCACTAATTACTGTAGCACTTGCTAATGGTTTGTGCGTAAAGGCATCTAGCACTTTGCCAGTAAATTTATTTTGTGCAAATGCTGAATGGATAAAAAATAAAAATATAAATAAGATGAAGCTATTAAGTTTCATTAAATAAAAATTAAAATGTGTGAAATGAAATTCTCCTCAAAAAATGATATAAGGAGTTAAATTGATATACAATAAACTTATACTAATCGTGGAGGTGGCGCATTTACATTTAATACCATTGACTTAAGAGCTTGATCTATTAAATTAAAATGGTTTTTATTGTAAGTAGACAATGTTGATATTTCATTAGTATAAAGGATGAAATAAGAAAGTGAAAACTTTAAAACCTGTTTGCTTTGCTTATTGCCTGGTAGGGCTTCTGTCGTATTTTTAAAGGAGGTAGTATAATTATTATATAGCAGACTTTCCATTTTATCATTGATACAAAAATACCAAGTCACCCCATTTATTTTTTCCGTTTTAACAACATCATAAAAAGTGCCTCCATAATAAAATTCTTTACCGGCTTCTTCCCACTTGATTTCTTGGCTGTTTTTTATTTTAACCAAATTTGCTTCTGGAAGTTGGCGGGCCATTTGCTGTGCAATATTTTCCTTATTTATTTCTTGCTGTACAACATATATCACATAGGTACCCAACTGACTAGTCAATGCTAAAAATAATAATATGGAACAAGAGATGTATCTCAATTCAATTGCTTTTCTAACCCTAAATTTAAGTTGTTTTAAGTTAGAATACGCATTCAGCTTAGAAAAATAAAATATACTAATGTATAATAGAATTGCCTTGTATCAATAATTGATACTGATGCGGGGTAATGCCTTCTACCTTCTTAAACAAGCGCACGAAATAGTTAACATCGTTAAAGCCGCAATCAAAGGCGACAGATTTTATAGAAACATTAGAAATAGTCAATAATTCTTTTGCATGCTTAATTTTTTCGGATAAAATATATTCAATCGGACTAATGCCAAATTCTTTTTTGAAGGATCGATAAAAAGTCGTCTTACTCATACAAGCCTTTTCACTTAATATCCCCAACTTAATGTTTTCGGTAATATTCGCCTTAATAAATCCAGTAATATAAGAAAGTGGATTTGCATTGCTATTTTTATAATCTCCATGGGTTAATTCAAGTTTGTTTTGTACCTGTACAATATTTACAATTAGTTCTTGAAGAGACAAATCTGCAATGATATCTTTCAATGGCATATTACTCGAGCAAACAGAAATTATTTTATTTAATAAAGAGGCAATCTCTAAACTATTTTGAAAATGATAATTATTTTTATTAAACTTCCAATAAGCCTCCCCCATTCTTGGATACTTATCATTTAAAAAACTTAGGGTACTTTCAATTTTTTGATGATCAATGGCAAGTGCTATACACTGTGTAGGGTTGTGCACCGAAGCTTCTGGAAAATCAATATTCATTTCAATGCCAGCTGGTACTAATACGGTTTCGCCTGGCAAATAATCAAAACCAGGATGATCAAATAAATGCATCACTTTTTTTCCTCTTAGCATGCTTGTTACTACAAAATCATTGAATGTTAACGGAACCAAAGCGGCTGATTGATGTGTTTCAAATACATTTAGCTCACATTTATCTAATGTATAAGCAGTTCTGTTTTCCACTAATGTCTTAAGGGATTTTTCCTTAGTAAGACCTACCTCTTTTAATTGACTTGTTCTGGTCATAGCGGTAATCGTTAACAAATTGTAGCTCAAGTCTTTACTATAAAGTAGACTATTTGAAAAATCAGTTTGGCAGATTTGTGCTACAATCCGACTTAAAAATACTATAAATACAACAGAATTCAAAGTAGAATTACATTCTAAACAAAACGATAAGCTATGTCAACCATTGTAAACCGTCCTACTTTTAAAGCTAAGTATGACAATTTTATTGGAGGTAAATTTGTGCCTCCTGTTAAAGGTGAATATTTTGATAATATATCACCTATTGATGGAAAGGTATTTACCAAAGCCGCACGTTCTGGCAAGGAAGATGTGGAGTTAGCCATTGATGCAGCCCACAAAGCCTTTCCAACCTGGAGTAAAACGGCGCCTAGTTACAGAAGCAATATTTTAATTAAAATTGCGCAGGTAATTGAAGACAATTTAGAGTACCTCGCTACTGTCGAAGCCATTGATAATGGTAAGGCAATCAGAGAAACCAGAGCAGCGGATTTACCACTTTGTATTGATCACTTTAGGTATTTTGCTGGCGTCATTAGAGCCGAAGAAGGTGCTATTTCTGAGCACGATGAAACCACAGTAAGTATTATAGTGCATGAACCTATTGGTGTTGTGGGGCAAATTATTCCATGGAATTTTCCTTTATTAATGGCCACTTGGAAAATTGCACCAGCATTAGCTGCAGGTTGTTGCGTTGTATTAAAACCAGCAGAACAAACACCCACTTCTATATTATGCTTAATGGAATTGATTGCTGATGTATTACCAGCAGGGGTTTTAAATGTAGTTACTGGTTTTGGTCCAGAAGCGGGAAAGCCATTGGCTACCTCCCCAAGAATATCTAAAGTATCATTTACAGGTGAAACAACCACTGGTAGATTAATTATGCAATATGCATCTGAAAATTTAATTCCTGTTACGATGGAATTAGGTGGCAAGTCGCCAAATATATTTTTCCCTTCTGTAGCAGATCATGATGATGCATTTTTTGATAAAGCAATAGAGGGTGCTGTAATGTTTGCATTAAATCAAGGCGAGGTATGTACCTGTCCTTCCAGGATTTTAGTACATGAAAGTATTTACGAAAAATTCATGAAGCGTGTTGTTGAAAGAACGAAAGCTATTAAAGTAGGTCATCCTTTGGATGGCACTGTTATGATGGGCGCACAAGCATCTAATGATCAATATGAAAAAATATTATCTTATTTAAAAATTGGTAAAGAAGAAGGCGCAGAAGTTTTATGTGGTGGAGAAGCTAATAAGTTAGAGGGTGAATTAGCAGGTGGTTATTATATTCAACCTACTATTTTTAAAGGCCACAATAAAATGCGCATTTTCCAAGAAGAAATTTTTGGACCAGTGACTAGTGTTACTACATTTAAAACAACCGAGGAAGCATTAGCTATAGCAAATGATACCTTGTATGGCTTAGGTGCAGGTGTATGGACAAGAGATGCGCATGAGTTATATCAAGTGCCAAGAGCAATTCAAGCTGGTCGTGTATGGGTAAACTGCTATCATGCTTATCCAGCGCATGCTCCATTTGGTGGCTATAAAAAATCGGGCTTTGGTAGAGAAACGCACAAAATGATGTTGGGTCATTACAGACAAACAAAAAATATGTTAGTTTCTTACGATAAAAATAAACTTGGATTTTTTTAGTAGCGAACCAAAAACAATTTAAATTACAAAGAACTTTCAAGCCGATTGAAGGTTCTTTGTTTTTTTAAAAAACAATTTATGATAAAGAGAGTTTTAGTAACCCCTGCAGCTGAAAATGTAATTGCTCAATTAAAAGAAAAATTTGGGCCATTGATGTTTCATCAAAGTGGTGGATGTTGTGATGGATCTCAACCTATGTGTTTTGAAAAGGGAGATTTTAAAGTTGGGGGCAGTGATATAAAAATTGGCATCATTGCAGATTGTGAATTTTTTATGAGTCGCGATCAATTTGAATACTGGAAACACACGCAACTTACCATAGACATTACACCTGGACGCGGATCCAGTTTTTCGCTAGAAATTCCAATGGGTCTTAGGTTCATTGTTCATTCACGTATTTATACAGAAGCTGAAATGTTCAGTTTGGAGCCTACCCAAGATTGCAACTAGAAGATTATCAGCATTAATTCGAATATTATTTTTTACCTTCCCTATACAAATTAAGTATATGGCCAACCGTCGCAATTTTATCCAACACCTAGGCCTGATGGCAGGTGCTTTTTCGGCAAACAGTTTGTTTAATCAAGCCCATGCTGCCAATTTTGAGCATATCAATTTGCAAAAGAAAATGCTAAGTCCTAAAGAGTTGGCAATGGATGAAGATTATTGGAGTGTCATTCAGCAAGGCTTTACTGTAAGCCCCTCCATCATCAATTTAAATAATGGGGGTGTAAGTCCAAGTCCGAGAGTCGTACAAGAAGCGGTAGAGACTTTTAATAAAATGTCCAACGAAGGGCCCTCCTATTTTATGTGGCGTATTTTAGATCAAGGAAGAGAGCCCTTAAGATATAAATTGGCGCAATTAGCCGGTTGCGATCCTGAAGAAATTGCCATCAATCGAAATGCCACAGAGGCATTAAACACAGTCATCTTTGGTTTGAATTTAAAAGCAGGAGATGAAGTAGTGGGTAGCAAATTTGATTATCCCAATATGGTGAATGCTTGGAAGCAAAGAGCATCAAGAGAAGGTATTGTTTATAAACAACTCGACTTTAAATTCCCAATGGAAAATGAAGAAGATATGGTACGTATTTATGAAAATGCCATTACCCCAAAAACAAAAGTGTTTCATATTACGCATATGGTGAATTGGGTGGGTCAAATTATGCCAGTAAAAAAATTATGCGCGCTTGCTAAAAAGCATAATATCGAAACCATTGTGGATGGTGCACATAGTTTTGGTTTAATGGATTTTAAAATACCGGATTTAGGTTGCGACTATTTTGGCACTTCCTTACATAAATTTTTATCTGCGCCAATTGGTAGCGGAATGCTTTGGATTAAAAAAGAAAATATCGAAAAAATTTGGCCATTGGTATGTAATGATAACCCCAAAGGAACGGATATTAGAAAGTTTGAAACCCTTGGTACCAGAAGCTTCCCTATCGAACAAGGTATTGGAGAAGCCATCAATTTTCATACTGCAATTGGTAGTAAAAGAAAAGAAGAGCGCATTCGATATTTAAAAAATTATTGGGCAACAAGAGTTAAAGAAATTCCTAAAGTAAAAATTAATACTTCATTAAAAGATGAATTCTCCTGCGCTATTTGTGGCGTAAGTATTGATGGTATGACTCCTGGTGAATTAGACAATGCTTTATTTAACAACTACAAAATACACACAGTGGGTATTGTTTGGGATAATGTAAGTTGTGTACGCATCACACCACATGTGTATACTCGAATTCAAGATTTAGATAAATTAGTTAATGCCATAGAGGCCATCGCAAAAAAATCCCCTGCAAGTAAATAACCTACAGGGGAAGTATCTATTTTAGGAGAAAGCGTTAATTACTTACGCGCTATTTTAAATGTTTTTGTAAGTGTCTTATAAGTCTTACTCACAGGATCTTGTGTTTTTGAAGTTACTGTAACTGTTCCAGTACAAAGTACACCTGGTATTAAACTAGTCACTGTAAGTGGATTTGATGCAGCGGCAGTGCCCGCTTTGGTATCAGCTGATACAGTTGAATTATCTAAATCTTTTTTTACTGTTACCTCAATATTCACACCATCTTTTGGGAAGGGAGTTGAAGTCACATTAATATTCACCGGCTGAGAAGCACTTAAAGATGCATAAATAGCATTGTAGTCCACTTCCTTCGAATCAATTTCTAATTTAAAAGCTATATCCGCTTCAGCAACAACTACGGGCGGTGTTGGTGTTACTGGTGTAGTAGTTCCACCTCCTTTACTACAAGAGATCAAAACAAAAGGAAGACAAATTAAAATTAAGATCCATTTTTTCATAACTGATTTTTTATTTACTGTAACTAAGTTGAAAGTATTAAGTAAAATGATTTTAATCTGGGGGATTTAAAATTAAAATTAAACATTATACATTGATTTTCCAATATTGTCATTTTTTATCATAAATAGGCACTGGTAATTACGATATAAGCTGTATAGGAATGGCCAAAATTTAAAGGATAAAAGGGGCTATAGTCTAAATTGTGAAATTTGTTTCTAATAAATATAGATTTTATACAATGTATAAATTGTTATACTTCAACAATATATATGTACTATTTTAGAGTATGAAAAAAAATTTGACAAGGATAATTGGGTTCTTACTGCTCTACATAAACTTGGTACAAAGCGCTAAAGCTCAAAATATGGACCCTTATACCTTCAACGTTAATGGCCATACAAAATTTATCGAACCCTACAGCTGGGATTGGAGCTTTGGAGAGGGATTAATTGTGAATACCTTGTATGCTAGTAATCAATTTTTGATTACTGCAGGTATGCTCCAAAATAATTTTTTAATGGATTACAATGTCCATATAGTGGATAGTATTGGAATACATTTTTCAATTGGCCCAAATCCCGTAAAAAATAAATTAATAATTAGTGCGGCTCAACTTGGACTTGCTATTATAAGAATTGGAATTTATCATGAACAAGGAAAAGAATATCAAGTCATTGAAGGACCCTTTTCTGGAATACATTTTTATCAAGAGATTCCATTTGCTTCGGCAAATACTGGAATATATATTGTGGTTATAAATTATGTTGTTGCAAATTCATTATCAAAAACAAAAGTTTTTAAGATAATAAAAATGTAATAATATTTAGTTATGAAAAAAAGATTTTTTCTTGTATTAATCGCTTCTTTTTTATTGATGTATTTAAATGCTCAAAATAATAAAGGAATTAATTTTCAAGGAATTGCTCGTAATAGTAATGGGCTGGTTATTACTAATAAAATAATAAGCCTTCGTTTGTCTATAAAAACGGACTCTCTAAATGGTAATATTGAATACCAAGAAATTAAATCTGTTACTACAAATGTGATTGGTCTTTTTTCGGTGGTGGTAGGTAGTAGTGAGGAAAGAAAAATGGCAACAATAGGGAATTTTGAGAATATAAGTTGGGCCAAATCAGAAAAATATCTACAAGTAGAAGTAGATATTACAGGTGATTTTTATTTTATAAACCTAGGAACACAAAAAATAAATTATGTCCCCTTTGCCTTTTACGCAGATAAGGTTGATGCCAAAAATATAAATGGTTTAGTTAGTATAAATCAAGGTGGTACAGGTTTTGATAATATTAAAGATTTTAAAACTATTGCCGCAATTGATAAAGTAAATAATACCCCAGATAGCGTAAAGCCCACCTCGCAAGCAACACTCATTCTACTAAATGAGAAACTAAAAAAAACAGACACCCTATACCTAAGCAATCGCATTAACCAAAAACTAAATGCAACTGATACAATCAAATTATATAATAAAATAAGTCAAATTCCAGTAATTGATACCACTAGTCTCAGTAATCGAATTAATTTAAAACTCAGTAAGATAGATACTATTAGTTTAAGTAACCGTATTGATTTAAAATTGAATAAGCTTGATACAGCTTACTTAAGCAATCGCATTAACCAAAAACTAAATGCATCTGATACAATCAAATTATATAATAAAATAAGTCAAATTCCAGTAATTGATACCACTAGCCTTAGTAATCGAATTAATTTAAAACTCAGTAAGATAGATACTATTAGTTTAAGTAACCGTATTGATTTAAAATTGAATAAGCTTGATACAGCTTACTTAAGCAATCGCATTAACCAAAAACTAAATGCAT